>ENA-UOOR01000796-UOOR01000796.1-fermentation-metagenome-genome-assembly--contig:-NODE-796-length-41387-cov-7.897973_pt1 | contig 41387 bp, 36 predicted proteins | sample MGYA00245780_ERZ724029 | MGnify/ENA primary metagenome ERZ724029 (study PRJEB28704, sample SAMN03018315) | fermentation metagenome | biome: anthropogenic terrestrial biome; feature: soil; material... | reverse complement strand
AATCAAGGCTGGTGAGACTTTTTTATCGTTTTAGGTGTCAAACACGGGATTATAATCTATTATAACAAATCAGTAAAATAATAAAAGGCTAAAATATATTATATTTTATACGATAACTTATTAATATTTATTCTTTGACCTTCTTCTGCCCAAGGGTTATAATAAAATTAATAACATTTAACGGAAGGCAGGATAATTATGACTTATAATACAGTAATCTTTGACATGGATGGCACTGTTCTAAATACCCTGGAAGATTTAAAAGATAGTGTAAATTATGCTTTAAATCAAATGGGTTATCCGTCTAGAACTTTAGACGAAGTTAGAAGGTTTGTTGGAAATGGTGCAAGACTTTTAATAGAACGAGCAGTTCCTACAGGAACTACCAAAGAAGCGTGTGATAAATGTTTAAATATCTATAGCAAACATTATGCAACAAATATGCAAAATAAAACCAAGCCCTATGATGGAATTATAGATTTATTAAAGGAATTAAAAAATAGGAAATATAAACTGGCAATTGTATCAAATAAATTTGATACTTCCGTAAAAGCACTTTGCAAAGACCATTATGATGAATACATAAAGGTTGCTATCGGAGAATCTCAGAATGTTGCCAGAAAGCCGGCTCCAGATAGTGTATTTACAGCAATGAAGGAATTAGGCTCTAAAGGTGAAGAATCAATTTACGTAGGTGATTCTGATGTGGATGTACAGACTGCTCACAATGCCGGTTTAAAATGTGTTGGTGTTACTTGGGGATTTCGAAGCAGAGAAATACTCCTCAATGCTGGGGCTGACTATATTATAGATAAGCCTAGGGAATTAGTTCAAATATTAGAAAAGGCATAAAATTTTCACAAAAATCACGGCCTTAGTTTCTTATCGGAAATCTGATTTGCATGCTCGTATTTCCCAGAAATCCGAGCTTTTTAAAACCCTATTCATCAGTGTGGGAAGGAAAAATAAAATAGCCGAATTGTGGAGTATATGAATAAATGAACATAATGAAAAATTAAATTTAAGATGGACTTAGATGCGGGGAGGAAACAGATTGAAAATACTGATATTGGGAGCCAGTGGTTACGCTGGAAGCTATATTAAAAAAGTTCTTGATGAAAAGTTCAATGATGTATTTGGAACTTATCATACACTCCGTAATGATTATAAGGGCAATATGTCAATGATTCCCTATGAACTGGGGGATATGGAAGGGCTATTAAATATTTTGCAGAAGGTTAATCCAGACATTGTTATTTCATGCCTGACAGGAGATTTTACAAAACTTGTTTTGCTGCATACGATAATTTCCGAATATATAAAGGAAAAGGAAAACGGGAGATTGATTTTTCTCTCAAGTGCAAATGTATTTGATGGTGCGTTGGAAAAGGCTCACTTTGAATATGATGTGCCAAAGGCAGCTAGTGAATATGGAAAATTCAAAATTCAATGTGAAAAAATCATCTGTGGTGCTTTAGGAGAAAGAGGCATTATTATCCGTATTCCAGAAATCTACGGAAGAAATTGTCCGAGAATTCTAAAATTGAAAGAAGCTGTGAAAGCTCATATTCCAATCAAAACATTTCAAAATTTGTATATGAACTATACGACAAATCGCCAGATTGCAGAATGGATAGCTTATATCATAGAAAATGATTTAACAGGTATCTTTCATGTTGGAACGAAGGACATGAGCGATTATGCTGGGTTTCAGAAAAAACTAGCGGACAAGTTATCGCTGGGGCAGCCAACTTTTGAGATTACAAAAGAACCTATAAGGCTTACACAGGCAGTATTACCAGGAAGAAACGAAATACCGGATTCTATACAGTTAAATGTGGAAGATGTTATACATCATATAACAGGTACTGTCTCGTTTTAGAATAATATAATAGGTAAAGAATCCACTTTGTATTAATAGATTATTCGCCTAACGATTTGTTTGTATTATCACGCATACACCCACTACAATATGCGAAATTTCCAAGCTATTATTTGACTCAGAATCCCTATGTAATTCTAAGCTGGAAGGCGAAAAATCTGGATTTATAATTAGATTCTTCGCCTTTCGGCTCAGAATGACAGGTTTGATCAGAGTGACACATTTGATTAGAATGGCGAGTTTGATTAGAATGATACATTTGCTTAAAATGACATACCAATTCAGTTAGCTTTATCTTTAGGCAATCTAAGTATAAATTTACTACCTTTATCTAATTCCGAGGAAACAGTTAGCTTACCATGAATGCTTTTCATGTTCTCCATGGCAACATATAGACCAATACCCTCTCCATCTGTATTAAGTACATAATCGCTTCTATAATAAGCTTCGAATATCTTACGCTGATCTTCTTTACTGATTCCAATACCATTGTCCTCAATGGATATAACAACCTCATCTTCTATTAATTGATAGTCAATTTGTACTCTTCCGCCTGGATTGGTATATTTATATGCATTTGTAAGAATATTGTAAATAGTTTGGCTTAGTTTATATGGATCAGTAAATAAATTTATTTTTTCATTTCCTATTATATTAAGTTCAATTTCTTTTTTTTCATATTGTGCTTTTAATCCGCTTACAATCTCTTTTATTAAATGATTGATGTTAATCTTTTCTTTTTTGGTTATATCTAATTCTTTATCGGCATCAATCATACTACTCATATTCGTTATAATGTTTGTTATATTCTCAATTTGATTTTCACAAATTTTGATTTCCTCTGGAGTCAATTCAATAATTCCATCTTCTATTCCTTCTAAATGAGTTTTCATAATAGTAAGTGGCGTTCTGGTTTGATGAATCATTTCATCAATTAGTGCTTTTCTGCTTTTTTGTTTTATTTTTAATCTTGTTTGTAAGGATTCCAAACTTTGCTGTATTACTCTGATTTCCTTTACATTAGACCGAAGTTTTATTGTTTTATTTCCTATATCAATGTTTTGAGCCATATCGGCTGTCATAATTAAATCTTTACTGGTTTTTTTACTAATGAGAATTCCGATTATAATTACAAAAATTAAGACAATGCCAATGGAATATATGCTGTTTTCAATAAGTGATGATTGAAAAAGCCAAGCATCTATGGAATTCTCAGCAGAACTGTATTTTGTTATATTAACCTGACCAATTACCTGATTATGATATCGGATTTCGGCATTATCAATTTCTTCAAGACCAGGATTATAATTTCCCATCATCATACCGTGCATACCGCGTCCTTTGCCATTCATCATGCCTTTTCCCATTGATGAATTACTGCTGACGTCTGCTATGGGAAGACCTTCTGCATCGTATACTTTTATTCTGGTAATTGGATCAACCAGATGGGTTTCTAATTGAATTGCCATCTCATTTTCTGAATAGTTTTCTGTAGATAAAGTTTCTGTTATATATGTGATAATTTGATTAAAGTGTTTCTTATAATTGTCTTGAACATAATCTTTAAAATATTTATCGGTTAAAGAACTTAGGACAAATGCATTAACAACAACAGAAAATACAGCTACAAGGATAAGTATAGTCAACCATTGTTTTCTTATTGTCATTGCTCCTCTCCTCCAAATATATAGCCGGCTCCGTATTTGGTTTTAAGCAATTTGGGGTTCTTCGGATCGCCTTCTATTTTTTGACGAATTCGTTTAATATAACTATCAATATTACGATCGTATCCCTCATAATCATCTCCATAGGATAATGTAATCAATTGTTCCCTTGTAAGTATTTGACCTTTATTCTTAAATAAGGTTTCTAAAAGCCTATACTCAGCAGTTGTAATAGGAATTTCCTGCTCATCTTTAAATAACTTCATACTGTTTGCATATAAATCTAAATTCTTATATTTATATATGATTTCATCAGAATCATGATAGATTCTTTTTAGGAATACTTTAATACGTTTCATCAATTCCCTTGGACTAAAAGGTTTTACTACATAATCATCTGCACCTATTTCGAATCCTTTTAACCGATCCACTTCCTCTTCTTTGGCTGTTACCATAATAACCGGAATGTCAGAAATTTTACGGATTTCTTTTAAAACTTCAAACCCACTAATGCCAGGCATCATAATATCTAAAAGAACAAGGTGAAATTTATTTCGATTAAAGAAATCCAAGGCTTCAAATCCATCTTTTGCAATTATATAATCATAGCCTTCATTCATAAGATATTTGGCTACTACATTGCTAATCTGCTCCTGGTCCTCCACTAATAAAATATTGTATTTCATGATTTCACCTCGTTCTTAATACGTATTATTTATTTTCCAGAATATCTTTACGTTTTAAATATTCTTCTTCGCTTATATCACCATTGGCAAATTTAACTTTTAAATTGTCTAGGGCAATGCTTGAAACTGTTTTTGACTTATTATTTTGAATCAATTTAACAATAAATATAACGGCAAATATAATTAATAGCGTTGTTAAAATAAAAGTCAACCAGCCATTGCTCATAAATCCATAGCCTGGACAACCGTAGCCACTGTTTCTAAAGGAATTAAAATATCCTCTTCCATACATCATAAAAATCACTCCTTTTTTAAATTTGTCTTTCTTGATTTGACTTTCCAAATTTGTCTTTTCAAATTTGTCTTTCTTGATTTGACTTTCCAAACTTGACTTTCCAAACTTGTCCTTCCTGATTTGTCTTTCTTAAAAGATAAATTTATTATAAAAGAAGATTATGACTAAAATATGATTTTACTTTATCACTGGGAAAAATAGAAGTCAATCATACAGAAAAAAATAAAGGGAAGCATCTGAAAAAATTTATAATGCTTTCCTTTATTTTGAAACTTTGTATTTAATAAATGCATAAATCACTATTTTTTGGGTTCTTACTTCGTTATACACCTTGATATAATTACTTAGCTTTCATTATTAATAGTTTACGATATGCTGTTTTTAAGAAATTTAATGTTAGAACATTCCGCCACAGCTTGCACCATTAATATTATTATATCCATTACCGTTTCTATATTCATTTCCATTACTATATCCATTACCATTTCTCATTCCATTGCCATATCCGTTTCTCATTCCATTGCCATATCCATTACCATTTCTCGTTCCATTGCCATATCCGTACTCATTTCTCATTCCATTACTATATCCATATTCGTTTCTCATTCCATTACCATATCCATATCCATTTTCAGAATCATATTGACTATTACCGTTGTAGCCAATTCTCGGTCCACAAATTATGTTTCCTTCAAGGGCATTTTCATAAGCATATAAATGACGTTTGGATGTTTCTGCTAAGTTCTCAAAAACAATTTTCACATCTTTTGGTAAATCTTCCTTTAAAAACTTCTCATACATTGCAATATTATTCTCTTCTGTGGTTATTCCTGCCTTATAACAATCTTCCAAACTATCCGGTAGAGTTACTAAAGAGGACCAATCTTTATTGGGTAAAGTTACCTTATACTTTTTTAGTAACTGCTCCAATTGATATATTTGATTTTCTTCAGACCTTGCAATGTTGGAAAAGGGAGGCTGTACACCATATTTCTCCATAATTGCATCATATTCTGCATCAGCCATATATTCATCTTCAATGGCATAAACAAGCATGTCTTCCAGTGAATATTGGGTGTCGGCTAAAGCTCCTTTTGAACCATTTGATGTAGTTGCTAAAGCAATACTTCCCATAGACATAATACCAATAACCGCTAATACTGCAGCAATTCCTCTTATTACCTTTTTCATAATAACAACTCCTTAACTGTTTTTATAGATTTAATTTGCCATCTTTGTGATGGTTCTATATTAACAGTCAATTATGGTTGAAATATGATTAATAAAAACTTTACACAGAACCAAACAAGTTTCATTCACTGTACATAAGTCGATATTATTTAACTATTAAGTATATTAATCATTTCTTCCCAGTTTTCTATGTGAATATGGTGTGATTTTGGAGTTACACTTTTATGTCTGATTGCGCCTGTATACCATACCCCTGTCATACCAACATTTACAGAACCATCTACATCGTATGCTGGATTATCACCACAATACCATACTTCTTCCGGTTTTAAACTGGCTTTTTTTAAAGCAAATTGAAAGATATATTTAGACGGTTTACGGAAAACATAATCACTGGTAGCCATTATAAATTCAAAATGATTGGTTGGGATTAGTTCATCAATACGTTCTTTTAAAGCATATTCCCCAAAGGATATGTTACTAATTACACCTGTTCGAATATTATTATCAGTTAAATAGTTAAGCAATTCTTCAATTCCTTCTGTTGCAGTTGCAGGGGAAGCATTGTCCCAAAATATCTTTTCTAGCTTCCAAGGTTCAATATCAAATTCTAATTCAAAATATTCGTTCACATATCTTTGAAAATTAAAATTATGAATTTCATATTTGTAAGAATCTACAGTATCAGGATTATATCTGCCTATATCCTGTTCTATTTCTTCTACAAAATTATATATATCTTCTGCCGATGCACCGGAGCCATTTTTAATGGCTCGATTTAAAAGTGCCTTCTGACCTGCCAATCCATTAAATATACATTCATTAATTAATGTTTGTCCATAATCAAATAAAATCATCTTTGGCTTTTTCATATATAATTGGCAACCTTTCTTATTAATTTTTCATTCACACTGCGCATATTCAGAAATTATAAATTCATTTTAATAAATTCTAAATATAAACCAACTAAATTGATATCTGTACACTGATAAAGCATTCTGGCTCCTACTACATCTTCAATCTCATTAAAAATAAGTTCTCCATTGTCTCCAATAATAAAATCTATTCCAACTAATCCAAAATGAAAGAGGCTGATTATCTTTTCTACAATTGTAGTTTCTTTTTTAGACAGCTGATATTCTCTCACTTCACCACCTAAAGAAAAGTTTGATTTAAATCCTTCTTTTGCAGTTCTTAGAATTGCCGCGATTATTTTTTCCCCGATAACATAAACACGCAGATCTTGATGTCTGGAACCTGTAAGAGGTTGTAATACAACGTTGGATTGATATAAACCGTTAAGAATCTTACATTTATCGCTTTCTACACTTGTAGTATTTCTAATTTCTTCTTTTGAAGAGTCTTCTTTTAAATAATCTTCTTTTGAATAATCTTCATTTGAATAATCTTCTTTTAAATAATTTTCTTTTGAATAATCTTCTTCCATGGTTTTCCCTAGTGATGGTTCTAATAAAAACACCTGGCTTCCACCATGTCCGGCAACTGCTTTTATTACCGATGGTTTATGAATATGATTCATTGCTTCTTCTACCATATCATTTTTAACAAAAGCGGAATCCACTATATCAATGCCTAACTGAGCAACGTATTGATAGGTTCTCGCCTTATCATTACAAATTTCTGCAATTTTTGAATTATTAAATACTTTAATTCCCATATACTCTAATTGTTTATTCAGTAAAGGATAAATGGTTCGGCAAATTGCAAAATCTGGCCGGTTTATTTCATTGTTTTCATAAGTGAAGTACCAAGTATTGTTACGAACACCAAACTCTAATTTCTCAACTAGTATAAGTTTAATTTGTATACCTTGAAGTTTACCTTCTTCTATGTAGAATTCAATATATCTTTTATTTCTCTCCACATCACGTTCACTGTATATTAACCAACCGACCATAATAACCTCGATTCTGGCACTTTATGCCTTGAAATAATGAAGTAATTTGTGCATCAACACAATTTCTGGTTGAAAATTTCTGGTTGAAAAACCTTTTTTTCAACCTATCTTCTTTTATCACTTAGAATTATAATCTTATTTTTAATCACTTTGTTTTTACTGTAATTTTTATTTTAATCTATTTATCTATATATTTTTAAAGGAAAAGAAATGTATAAGTACGTTTCTTATATAAAATCCATATTGATTTTAGATTTGTAATGTTGAATGAATATTACTCATTTGTAAAGTTCACTCAACATTACAAATCTAATATTAATCAATTTCTTTATCTTTTACTTCTATGATATTACCCAATTCTTTTAGGATGTGCTCCATAATAAAATCAGCAGCATTTACACCAGTACAATCATAAATATTCTTAAAATGCGCATTGGAATTGACTTCACATACAATAGGCTCTTCCTTTTCACCAAATAAAATATCTACACCTGCAAAATCCAGCCCAAGTATTTTACAACATTCAACTGCCAAATCCGTTTGCTCTTTAGTAGGCTCATAAGGTTTCATTTTTCCACCATTGGTAATATTAGCTCTAAAATCATCGTTTCCAGAATACCGATACATAGAAGCCACAACTTGATTTCCTACAACTTGAAGTCGAACATCCTTACCCTTGCTGGCTTCAATAAATTCTTGAAATAACATGGGTTTTGGCTGGATTACTTTTACTTTTTCTTCCAGCTCCATATGATTTTGAACCAGATAAACCTGCTGACCAAAAGATCCAAAACATTCTTTCACTACCATTGGAAATGATAGCTCGGCTATAACTTGCTCTAGAAATTCTGTATTGGTATATCCAATATTAGAATATGTCATAGGAGCAAGTATAGTTTTTGGCATCTTTATCCCTGCCCTTTGAAGATATAGGTGAGTTAAAGATTTATCATCGCAGATTGCAATAGACCTGGAGGAATTAAATACTGGAATTCCTTTTAATTCCAAGTATTCAGCCAATCTTATGTCTTTATCCCAAAATAGTATAAAGTCCGGTTTATCTGTCTCATCTGTTTTATATGCAAGAGTATTCTTTGAATCTAATCGAACCAATACTTCTGCATTGGTTTTAATAGTTAAATCAATTCCAGCCTTTTTTGCCGCAGCTACTAACCAAAGATTAATTTCTGTAAATTTATGTGTATGTAAAAATGCATTTGTAATAAGCCATCCAGTCATTTTAATATCTCCCAACCGTATTTTTATTTATACATATTCGTCAACAAACTGTTCAAATTCTTCCAAAGACATTATTACCTTTCTTGGCTTAGTTCCTTCTTCCGGACCTACAACCCCTGCTTCCGCAAGCTGATCCATAATTCTTGCAGCACGGTTAAAACCAATCTTGTAGACTCTTTGCAACATACCAATAGAGGCTTTGTCCTTTTCAATAATAAATTTACCAGCTTCAATAAAATATTCATCACGGTCACTGGCTGATGAGCCAGAAGATTCATTTGCCTGAACACTGGTTATTTTTTGTGCAACTTCTTCATTATATTCTGCTGATGAATTCTGAGCGGTTAAGAAATCAACTACCGCACTAACTTCCTTATCTGATATAAAGGCACCCTGTACACGTACCGGTTTCGGATAACCGGAAGGGAAGAATAACATATCACCCTTTCCAAGTAACTTCTCAGCTCCGGAACCATCAATAATCGTCCTGGAATCAATTGCCGAAGAAACGGAAAATGCTATTCTGGATGGAACATTTGCCTTAATCAGACCGGTGATTACATTTACAGATGGTCTTTGGGTAGCAATAATTAAATGCAAGCCGGCAGCACGTGCCATTTGTGCCAGGCGGCAAATGGCATCTTCTACTTCACCTGGTGCAACCATCATAAGGTCAGCAAGCTCGTCTACAATAATTACTATCTGAGGCATTTTCTTATATTTTTCATCGTTAAATTCTTCTACCTTTGATACTTTTTCATTGTATCCTTTAATATCACGTACACCTAATTCCGCAAACTTCTGATAACGCTCGGTCATCTCCATAACCGCCCAATTAAGTGCGGCAGAAGCCTTTTTCGGATCAGTAACAACAGGTATTAATAAATGAGGTATTCCATTATAAACACTAAGTTCTACAACCTTAGGGTCTACCATAATCAGGCGGACATCCGACGGTTTTGATTTATATAGGATACTCATAATTAATGTATTAATACAAACAGATTTACCGGAACCGGTAGCACCTGCAATTAGTAGATGGGGCATCTTGGCAATATCTGTAACAATAGTTTGTCCACCAATATCCTTTCCTACTGCAAATGCAATATCAGATGGATGATTCTTAAACTCTTTGGATTCAATTAGTTCGCGAAACATCACCATAGTATTTTCTTTGTTTGGCACCTCAATACCAACGGCAGCTTTTCCAGGTATCGGTGCTTCAATTCTAATATCTGCAGCCGCTAAGTTTAATTTAATATCATCTGACAAACTTGTAATTTTACTAACCTTCACACCCTGTTCCGGCTGTAATTCATAACGAGTTACAGAAGGTCCGCAGCTAACATTGGTAATAGTTACACGAACACCAAAACTATCTAGTGTATTCTGCAGTTTTAATGCAGTACTTTTTAATTCTTTATCTGACATGCCTTTGGCATCTGCCTTAGGTTTTGTCAACAAATCAATTGGTGGAAAAACATATTCTTTCTTTTCCTCCAGATTTTGATTAATATCCATTGTATCTTCTGCCTTATCTCCTGATACCTTAGATTTATCAGAAGAACTGTGAGTTGAAGTCTTATGAGTTTCCTCATGCAATTCTTCTTTCTTTTCTTCTTTTGAAAAAGAGTCATCTAAATTAGAAGCTGTAGTCTGTTGTGAGTCAAGGTTATGTATTCTAATATTTGAATCAGTAGCATCTTTGCTGGTAGCATCTTTGCTAGTAGTATCTTCACCAGTTACATCTTTGATAGCAGCACCTTCGATAGTTGCATCTTCACCAGCAGCATGAAGGAGCCTTTTAATATCTTCGTCGATTTCAGGACGGTCGTGTACCACATGACTGGATTCAGAGCTATCTTCCTTCGTACCAAACTTCATCTTTAACTCGTCTGATACTTTATCATTTGATGAAGAACCATCATAATAAGGACTGCTTCTATGGATTGGAATATTATCTACATCGATTGGCTTGATTTCTTCCATATCAAATGTGCTGTTTAAATTTGGTGCTATATTACTATCATCTGTAACAGCTTTTTTCTTTTTCATAAAGCCAAAAAGACTATCTCCTTTTTCAGGAGTTGCTTTATGTAAGATATTCTCATCCTTTGATATATCCTCCTTACCATTAACGTTTTCCTTGGATTCTTTCTCTTTCTTTAATGTAAATGTTTTAGCCGGTCTGCGTTCTGCTTCTGCAGCCATCTCTTCTTCTTTTTGCAATCTACGTTCTTTCATTTGTTTTAAAGAAGCTTCACTCTTAATTCCAAGAATGGTTAGAAGTGCTTTACCTGTAATAAACATAATAGAAATAATGATAAGAGCAATCAGTATTACGTAAGTACCTGCTTTCCCAAATAAAGGATATAGTATTTTGCAGAGAATACCGCCAATTATGCCTCCACCATTTTTAGATTCTGATGAAATTTTATAAATGTCACCAATTTTACCGTTTAGGGTATTGCCATATGTAATAAGATGTATTAAGGAACCAACCGTAATACTCAAAACAATAGCACCTATTAATTTAATACGTGCAACGTTACTGCCGCGATTTGCTATGTGAAATGCCATTCCAAAAAATAATAAAAATGGTAAAAGGTATGCCAGAAATCCAAATAACCCAAATGTAACACTGTTAATAATTTCCCCAACCTTACCACTTAAATTAAAGTTACTTAATATAAGTAATAATGATATAACTAGAGAAACTACCAATACTATTTCGTCATGAAATAAGGCTTTCTTTTCCGGGTCCATATTAAGACTGGCGCTATTATTTTTTGAAGCAGCTTTGCTTTTAGGCGGTCTTCCTCTTCGATGGGAATTGGAACTACTGTTTTTTCTCTGTGCAGTTGGTTTTTGTGAGCTTTTTTGTCTCGTAGCCATTTATAGCCCTCCTTAAGCTACTGAATCTATTCCTAAATAATAAAAATAAATATAGTCTTAAACAACAAATTGATTCTAAGTCATTGAACATATTTACTCAATGAAGCATTAGAACCAATTTCATTATACCTTTTATTCCATTTCCTTGCAAGGGAATTTCCATGGAAGTTAAAAAATGTTCAGACCAATGTTCAGACCGTTCCGCCTCATAAGATGTACAAATATCTAAACCAGCTATACATCTATGGATGAACCAGGGAAATATAAAGGATTTAAATAATCATTCATATCTGTAGAAAGAATGCCATCCACTATATACTTATCTCCATCTTTTCTTGCATAAACACTGCCATGGGTTAGAGAAATAGTACGATATTCCGTCGCTGCATCCCCTTTTAGTTCGTCCTTACTGGTTCCATTTCCTAAAATACTTTGTGTTTTATAACTGTAAATTCGCTCTAAGGGCATGATGGTATATAACATATAATGTTCCTCCTAATACAATTATGACCTGCCTGATAGCTCATATAGTTTATTTAGCGCCTCTTTAATACCGCCAACTTCATCAATAATACCCTTTTCCACTGCTTCTTTTCCTACTAAAATGGAACCTACATCTTTCGCTAATTGACTGGTATTTAACATAAGACCTTTTAAGGTCTCTCTGTCAATTTTTGAATGATTTACAATAAAACTTAATATGCGGTCCTGAATTTTTTCAAAGTATTCGAAGGTTTGCGAAACACCTATTATAGTACCATTCATACGCACCGGATGTATAATCATGGTTGCAGTTGGTACAACATAGCTATAGTCAGAAGAAACTGCAAGTGGAACACCAATAGAATGACTTCCACCTAAAACCAATGAAACGGTTGGTTTGCTTAAAGAAGCAATCATTTCTGCTATAGCAAGTCCTGCTTCCACATCTCCGCCTACCGTATTAATGAGAATTAGTAACCCATCAATATCCTCACTATCTTCAATGGCTGCTAATTGTGGCAGAACATGTTCATACTTTGTAGTTTTATTATGTTGAGGAAGGCATTCATGTCCTTCAATTTCTCCGATTATAGAAAGCAAATGTATTTTAGATTTACGTTTCTCATTTACCAGGGTTGTCTGACCATATTCTCTTATTTTATCATCGTCAAGTTCTTCCTTTTCTTTCTGTTCCCTTTCTTTTTCAATTTTTCTATCATTATTATCCACAGAATCAGGGCTAGAACCTTTATGGCCGTTACTTTCATCACCTTCATCAGGTTTTTTATCGTTATCTTCGATATCTTCTTGAATATTTGCATCAGAATCACTGTTATTATTAATATTATTTTGTAAATCAATTTCATTATAATTATTAAAATTTTTATTAAACTTAGAATTAGTATTGCTATTGTATTGTTCGCTTTTATCATATCCCATACTTTTACCAAGCCTTTCTTATACTCTTATCAATATACTTGCTTATTATATGGAAAATATGCAATTTTATTTATTAATGGAATAAAAAGATTTATAAATAAAAATTGCGCTTATTAAACAAAGGACGCTTTGCCTGATATAGGCTGTTCAGACCTTAGAGAGCAGACATGGGATATATTTCATGTTCCGTTGAAAAATTCGATGGTTCTAATACGATAGAAATCGCTTAAAACATATTTAAAAATTGCGAACTCCTCGGCTTCGCCTCGTCAAACACACAATTTTTAAATATTGGCGCGATTCCTATCGTATAAGAACCATAACGAATTTCTCAAAGTCACTAGAAATATATCCCACGTCTACTCTCTAAGGTCAATTTAGGTTTATGAGGGCAAAGCTGTGTATTGAATAAGGAAATGTTTTATTTTTAAGAATTTAGCCGGTCTTGATAACATCAAATCCTTTTAGTAATTTTTTTCGGATATTAGACCGTTATCTTAAATGAAGTTAATGGATAAAATCAGATACAGTCTATACATCGAAATTTATAAAATTTATTGTCTGTATAATGGGGTTAAAACCCTCACCTTTAGGTCAACCCATTGCACATATGATATATAATATCATATTATATGGATAACAAAATATAGAAAGCTAGTAATTACTGGTACAATTGCAGAAAGGACAAGGAAGATAATGCGAGAAATTTACCAAGTAAATGAAGTTGAAATTTTGGCAGGGCATGTAGGTTGTGACCATATCCATCTGTTGGTGTCTGTACCCCCATATCTTTCAGCAAGTAAGCTAGTACAATACCTAAAGGGAAATTCATCAAGAAAACTTCAGATGGAATATAAAGAACCGAATAAACAATTCTGAGGATAACATCTGTGGGCAGGAAGATATTTTGTCGTAAGTAGTGGAAATGTGGTAGATGAAATAATACGAGAATATATTAAAATCAGGGCATAGAGGAAAAACGAAGTCCGACAACTTTAGCTGTTTCAGTAACAAAAAGAACCTACCAGCTTTAGTCAGAAGTGATTCAGATTTAGATGAATTTTTAGAATCAATGATGAAAATATATTAATAGAAACTATTTTAATTAAACTCAATATATTCGATAAAATCTAACATAGATAGCTTGTTTGAAATAACTTCTTTTAGTATAATACAGCCTTACTTCTAGAAATTAGGTTATTATATAAACAGCTTTGCCTCACAACATAAATTGAACTCAGAAAGTGTGAATTGGGTTTTCGTAATGACTAACAATAAATTAAATTGGGATAACGTGGTGTATATGATTGATTTTGCGTAGTCCGACCAAGAAGGCTGTTTATGGACGACTAGAGACTCAGTGACACGCATCGCCCTCCGCGATGTGGGTCATACGTTTTGAGGCTCTACCAAGGCCATGCCGCACGAGGAAAAGGTAGCAAAATTAATCATATACACCACGTTATCCTACAAAGCATAAATTGAGTCATTACCAAAACCCAATTTGCACTTCCTGAGTTCTTAACAAACTACAAGGCAAAGCGTCCTATTTAATAAGCTAACTTTTTATTGTGCCAACGCCTGCTCTAAATCGGCAATAATGTCGTTTACATGCTCAATACCAATGGACATACGGATTAAATCTGGAGTAACTCCGGCTTCTGCTAACTGGGCATCGGATAGCTGTCTGTGGGTTGTGCTGGCTGGATGTAAGACACTGGTTCTGGCATCTGCTACATGAACTACGATAGCAGCCAGTTTTAAACTATCCATAAATTTAATAGCTGCTTCTCTGCCACCTTTTATTCCAAACGATATAACTCCGCAAGTTCCATTTGGCATATATTTTTGCGCCAGATTATAATATTTATTGCTTTCTAATCCGGGATAATTTACCCAGGCGATTTTATCATTGATTTTTAACCATTTTGCAACGGCTAATGCATTACTGCAATGGCGTTCCATTCTAAGATGAAGGGTTTCCAAGCCTAGATTTAATAAGAAGGCATTGTTTGGTGATGGAGTTAGTCCAAGGTCCCTCATAAGCTGAACTCTGGCTTTTACTATATATGCAGCTTTTCCGCAGTCTTTCGTATAAATCATACCATGATAAGATTCGTCTGGAGTAGTTAAACCAGGAAATTTACCGTTATCCCAGTTAAAGTTACCACTGTCTACAACAACTCCGCCAAGTGCTACTGCATGGCCATCCATGTATTTGGAAGTAGAGTGTACAACAATATCTGCTCCAAATTCAATTGGTCTGCAATTAATAGGAGTGGCAAATGTATTATCTATAATAAGTGGTATCCCATTTTTATGAGCTAATTTAGCAAATTTTTCAATATCTGTAACTACTAAAGTAGGATTAGACAAGGTTTCTGCAAATAAAAGTTTGGTATTTTCTCGAAAGGCTTCCTGAACCTCCCCTTGGGAAGCATCAGGATTAATAAAAGTAACATCGATTCCCATCTTTTTCATAGTAACTGCAAATAAATTACTGGTTCCGCCATATATTGCAGCGGAGGAAATGATATGGTCACCTGCACCACAGATATTAAGTACCGCAAGTGCATTGGCAGCTTGTCCGGAAGAAGTGCATATTGCCCCTATGCCACCTTCTAGGGATGCAATCTTTTGCTCTACTGCATCAACTGTTGGATTACCTATTCTAGAATAGAAAAATCCAGATTCTGCTAAGTCAAATAATTTACCAACATGTTCACTGGAATCGTATTTGAAAGTAGTGCTTTGATATATTGGAAGGACCCTTGGCTCACCATTTTTTGGCGTATAGCCATCTTGAATACACTTGGTATTAATGTGATAATTACTCATGTTAATCACCTTTCTTTCGTTCTTTATACTAATTTCCATTTGTAATATTGATTTGAGTGTCAAAAACCTGAAAACTTTTAAATGATATCAACCTATCTTTAACTTTTAACGTTCAAATCAATATTTACATTATTTAAATTACCAACCAATGAAAAGCTGCAATTTTCTTTGACTAAATATCTTTTTGCAAAGTCAGTAATCTCGTCTTTATTTACTGCATTGATTTTTAAAATAGTTTCCTCTAAAGGTGTGATATAGTCTTTAAATAGAATGGATTTTCCATTGCTGTTCATTCTGTTCTTTGCGCTTTCATTTCCAAGAATAAGTTCTGTTTTAATTTGCTCTTTTGTCATGATAATTTCATCATCAGTTAAGCCATTGGTTTTAATATCTTCAATGATTTCAAAAGTATTTTGGATCACTGCTTCTAACTGTATCGGATTCATGGCTCCATATATCTGGTATAAACCTGCTTTTTTGTACGCACTGCCATAAGAGTAAATGGTGTAGGTTAAGCCCAGATTCTCACGGATAACCTGAAATAGTCTGGAATTGATACTTCCTCCAAATACAGAATTGAGGATGGTTAAAGCATATTTTTCTTCTGTATCTGCTGGTACGGATTCAAAAGCAATGTTTAGATGCAGCTGTTCAACATCTTTTTCCTTGGTATATATGGTTGGGCGGTATATTGGAGCAGTACAATCAGGCTGTCTTGGACCTTTTTTAACTGCTGAAAAATGCACTTCCAATAAGTCCATAATCTGATTTTCTTCAAAATTACCAGCAACGGATATTACCATATTCTCAGATACATAATACTGTTCCATAAAATCAATAATCTGCTGTCTGGTAACAGACCTTACAGTCTTTTTGCTTCCGGAAATTTGGTAGCCCAGGGAATGATGTTTCCATACTTTCATCTGAAGCATTTCATGAACCAAATCTTCCGGAGAATCATCATACATATCTATTTCTTCTATAATAACGCCTTTTTCTTTTTCTAAAGCTTTTTCATCCAGCAGAGAATTGTTTATCATATCACCAATGATTTCAATTGCGATTTCTAAATGTTCATCTAATGTTACAGCATAAAAGGAGGTACATTCTTTGCTGGTATAAGCATTAATATCTCCTCCTATCTTTGCCATATCATCTGCGATTTGTTTTGCAGTTCTTGTTTTTGTGCCTTTAAAAAGCATATGTTCAATTATATGTGAAATTCCATTATTATCATCATTTTCGTTGGAAGAACCAACCTTAACCCAAAGGCCAAAAGCAGCGCTTCTTAAATATGGCATTTTTTCAAAAACTACAGTAATGCCATTGGATAATTTTTTACAATTTACCATTCTTACTTCCTTTCCATATTCTAATAGTATAGATTGTAACACTCTCAAAAGGAATATACAACAATAGATTAACAGTAATAATAATAAATCCAAGGATCAAATTGTGCATATTTACCTTACTTACCAGTAATTTAGCATAGATTTCCCAACTAATTTTCATTTACAATAGAAAAGAAGTTTAATAACCCAGCCAAAAGTTATAATAAGTATGTACTTTTTATAGCAGAAGGAGGTAAAAATGAAACAATTACATAAAGGAAAAGCGCTCATAGCCGGAGTCCTTTTATCGCTAACCCTAACCCAGACAACTGCATTTGCAGCTGATTATAAGGTAGTAAGAGACGATTCACTTTATAAGATTGGAAATCTTTTTGGAACTTCCATAAGTACACTAAAGACAAAGAATAAACTACAATCCGATAAAATCTATGCTGGACAAGTATTAGATATACCCGCTAAAATACATACCGTTCTAAAAGGAGATACACTATACTTAATTGCTAAGAAATATAATGTTAAACTATTTTCATTAAGAAAAGCAAACCATAAGTGGGACGATTTAATTATGCCTAATCAAAAATTGATTATTCCGGCAAGCAAAACTTCAGCTTCCAGTACATTAAAATCCACTTCAGCAGGGGCGGTAATACCTTATACCCAGGATGAAGTGGATCTCTTAGCAAGACTAATAACTGCCGAAACAATAGGTGAACCATATGACGCAATGGTTGGTGTTGGTGCTGTTGTAGTTAATCGAGTTCAAAGCGCAGAATGGCCAAATACCATATCATCCGTTATTAATCATGTAACAGGAGGATATTATCAGTTCACACCAGTCCAAAATGGTTACATTAATAATCCTGCAAGTGATGAAGCGGTAAAAGCGGCTTTGGCAGCCCTTGACGGTAAAGATCCAAGTAAGGGCGCTATGTTTTATTATGATGATTCCTGTACTAATGAATGGATTACATCAAAGCCTGTTACCGCTAAGATTGGAAAAATGGTATTTGCAGAGTAAAAAGAAAATAGCGGTGCTAGGAAAGTTGGTGTCAGACACCTCGGGCACCAGCGTAAAAAGGAAATAGTGGTGCCAGGAAAGTTGGTGCCTGGCACCACTTTTACCACTTTTACACTTTTTTCTATTCCACCTCACGTAAACGTTCTACGATACTTTGTTTGCCAGCAACTTTATAAGCAGAAAGGGGTATAATAATACCGAAAAGAATGAATATTGGTAGTACAATTAAAATTGGTATTACAGTAAATTGATATTTAAAAAACCATAGTAAATTTTCCATGGGTTTTATTAAGAAAAATCCTACCAATATACTTACAAACAGCGAAATAACAATTGTACTCCCTCCATAAAATAATCCTTCTATTACAAGCATTCCCTTTATCTGTTTACCAGTCATGCCAATACTATTAAGCATGGCAAGTTCTCTCTTTCTTGACATGATACTGGTTAGTTCTGCATTGATAAAGTTCATGATTCCTATGAATCCTATAATTAAGCTTAATACCCCTCCTACCAGCATAAACATATCTTGATAAGATTTAAATTCATTTGCGTAGGTATTCTTTGATTCATAATCCATATCCGGTTCCACATTATTTGTGTAATCTTTCATAAATGATTCCATATTTTTTTCACTTTCAGGAGTTACATTTATCATATAATCCATGGTACTAAATGCATCTTTCTTATTATTGATAATTTTCATATCTGCCTTCATAGTATCTGTGGTTATTGCAAAGTTTAAATTTCCATAACGTCGTGCGGAAATATTATTAGGCATTACTGCAGTAGCAACTACTTTATATTCCATATCAAAGCCATTGTTTTCAGTTAAATTACCCTCCTCATCAAATGCATAGTCAGTAATATAGTGAATGTTTACTGTATCCCCAATATCATAAATAGCTTCATCCATATTGGGATTACCGTAATCATCATCTGATATAATCTGAATGGCAGCATGTTCTTGATTCATTTGCTCTAAACCAATTGACCCATCAGCAAGCTTTAAATGCTTCATTGGGAATTCATCCAAACCATAAATGTTTACATACATTTTTACCAGGTCTTCATCCTTCATACTAAGAATGGAAGGATCAAGATCATCATCTCCCCAGTTACTATAATACTTTACATAATTTTTCTTCGTTTGTAAAACAGAAGACAATTCTGTATAATAATAAACTCTTCCCTTTTCTGTAATGCCCTCCTGTTCATTGATTGCGGAGATAAATGATTCAGTAACCTTCTGGTCTTCACTCCTAAAATGATTATTAAAATAATCTCCATGACCTGCTACAAAATCAGATACCACAAATTTACTTAGGAACTTATCCATATTAAATCCATTTGCAAATGTGTATACAGCACTTAATAATATGACACTAAGGGAAAGTGAAAGAATTACTAAAGTAGTTTTTTTACGATTACGCATCAAATTAGCACACGCCATCTGGTAGACTTTAGAACCTGATTTCGTTTTCCTTACTTTTCGCCTTACTTTACTTTTATCTACGAATCGTACTGCTTCCACTGGTGATACGGATGCTGCAAATTTACCTGGCTTTCTGGTACTAATTAGTACCGTAATACAGGAAAATATAGCGGAACCAATGAATATCCAAGGGTTAAAAGTAATGTAAGTACTGGTAACAGCCATATTACTCATAATAATCTTAGTTAATGCATTTCCAATGAAAAAGCCAATTAATAAACCAATTGGAATACCTAATATTGATAATAGTAAAGCTTGATTTCTAATAAGGCGCTTTATCTGTTTATGGGTTGTTCCTATTGTTTTCAGCAATCCATAAAAACGGATATCGTTGGATATGGATATTTGAAAAATATTATAAATAATTAAATAGCCAGTAAGTACAATGAGAATAAGTATCATAGTAAGTGCAAGTAATGTAAGCATTCTATCGGCAGAATTCAAATGTGTAGAAGTATATGCCCAGTTAACTCCGGTATCCAGATAATTAGGTGCACTTCCATCTATAATGCTATAGCCATTATCCTCTGCAATTATACTAAGTTTCTTTTCAATATCTTTGCTATTATCAAACATAACCTCCAAAGACCAAGTGCCAATAAGTTTACCATCCTTACCAGAATCAATTTCCCTTTTATAAGAGGATAATTTTTCTGTAACATAATCTCTTGAAAGCCAAATTTGACTTGATTGTATTGCTTCATCATTTTCCCAAAAGCCACATAATGTAAATGTCTCTGTTATGTTATCATTACCAATTGGATAGGTTAATGTTACTTTTTGACCTAATTCATGTGGTACTCCAAGTAAATCCAGTACTTTGGTATCGGTTGCTAATTCGTTTTTCTCCATAGGCATCCGCCCGGTTGTGGGATAAGAGAAAAACATTTTTGCACCATTATCATCACTATAACGTATTTCTGTATGGTATTTATGAAAAGGGGGTTCTGTTGGTAAGGATAACATTACATTGGTCCCATATTCTTTAATCAAAGGATGGTCTTTTAAATCATTTACCTGTTCTTCCGTTAAATATTTAAAACCTCCATGGGAAGAGCCTCCTACCATTCGCATAGTTTGCTGCTGCCAGGAATAATTCATGGATATTGCAACGGTAAATAATGATGTAAATAATATAGTGGTTAGTGCAATTGCAATTAATGCTATGATATTTCTAGTTCTATTTGAACGAAAACTACGAAAGGATAATTTTCTGATAATTTTTCTATTTGCTACGTTTAACATATTAACCTCGATTCTGGCGCTTACCGCCTTTTAATAACCAATTGAAAAAGCATTGTTTTTAACTTTCTCCTCTCTCTGTATATTTACCTAATTCTGTTTTACTAAATTGGGTTCAGAATCTGATCCTAGCTTTTTATTATTTTCCCATCTTCTATATGGATGATGAAATCAGCCATTTGGGCCATTTCCTCATTATGAGTTATCATTACAATGGTTTGTCCAAACTGCTTACTGGTAACCTTTAAAAGTCCCATAACATCTAAGCTTGTTTTACTATCCAGGTTACCAGTAGGTTCATCTGCTAGAATAATAGCAGGTTTGGAGGCAAGCGCTCTGGCAATGGCAACTCTTTGCTGTTGCCCTCCGGATAGATTGTTGGGTAGATTGTGAAGTTTCTGTTCCAAACCTAAAGTTTGAATGATTTTATTCACATAGGTGCTATCTATCTTGTTTCCATCTAGTTCAATTGGCAGTACAATATTCTCATATACATTTAAAACCGGTACCAGATTATAATTTTGGAATACAAAACCGATTTTTCTTCTTCGAAATATAGTAAGTTCTTCTTCTTTTAGGGTAAAGATATCTTTTCCATCCACCACTACACTTCCCCTGGTTGGTCTGTCAAGACCTCCTAACATATGCAGCAATGTTGATTTACCGCTTCCGGAAGTACCCACTATAGCAACAAAGGAACCATTTTCAACCTGTAGATTAACTCCATCCAGAGCTTTGACTACATTTTCACCTGTTCCGTAATATTTTTTTAGATTATCTGTTTCAAGTATTATCATTAATGTAAACCTTCCTTTCCTAGTCAAGACCACCGACTTAGCCGGTGGCTTGCTCTAACCCTATAAGGGTCTGTTGCCTGCCGTGCCTAAAGACTTATTGATAAATATCTGCCTTTTGCATTGATTGCTTTGCCACCCTTCGGGTACAGAAAAAGCCTATGCATAACTTAACTCATGCATAGACTATATCATGAACGTAATGCGTGTTCATAATCTTGGCTCTCCACTGGGAAATTCCAAGCAACCTTTGCTTTCCTCATTACGTTTTTACTATATCATAAGAATCTTTCTACATTCTTTCTGAAATCTAACAGTTTTGAAAGATTTAGTTGCATTTTGGTAAGAAAACAGAAAAAACTGACCCTTCTCCAAGTTTTGAGGCTACTTTGATATATCCACCTTCTGCTGAAATGATAGCTTTAGAAAGGTATAATCCAATACCAACACCTTCCTGTTCCGAAACTATTTGGGAACGATAAAATCTCATAAATATTCTGCTAAACTCAGATTCATCTATTCCAATTCCGTTATCGGCAATATCCATACGGCAGAATAATTCATAGGCAGTTGTTTTAATAGCAATTCTACCATACTCTGGAGTATACTTAATTGCATTATCAACTATATTTGCAATAGCTTCTATGGTCCACTTCATATCAAATAATGCTTTTTCCTGTGTTTGCTCTATGATAAAATCAATATGTTTATTATCAGCTTTGGAAGAAACTTGCTTTTGTACGGAAAAAAGTAAATCATTTATGTTATTTATCTGAGGTACCACAGAAATAATCCCATTCTCTAATCTGGAAGTTTTAATTAAGGCATCAATTAAGAAATTAAGTTTTTCCGTTTGCGTCATAATCTGGCTTGCATATTGCTCTTCTTCATTGGTTAGCTTCTGTTCCAAAAGTAACTGGGAATAAAGCAGTATATTTGCTATAGGGGTCTTAGTCTGATGAGAGATGTCCGATATAAGTGATTTAATCTTCTCTTTTTCTTTTGCCAGATTTTTTGAAGATGTCTCACTTTCCCATAAATATTGATGCAGCTTTACTTCTAATGCAGACATTTTTGATTCATTATAAGTGGTTTCCGTAAAGCTACCCCTGATGGCAGAATCTATCATGCTATTTAAATGTTTCATAATTTTATTAAGTTTATTTCTATTGAAAAGAACAATACATATAGAAATTAATAAAACTATAACTGCAAGAATTATTATCACAATACTAATACATTCCATCTATTTCACCGCCCAAGTATAACCTACTCCATATACTGTTTTTATGTATTGAGGGGAAGAAGGATTCTCTTCCAGCTTATCGCGTAAGCGTTTTATGGTTACGGATAAGGCATTCTCGTCCACATATTCAGCACCATCGGTCCATATCCAATCAACCAGATTAGAGCGAGTTAATGTACGCCCTTTATTCTCAATTAAAATTTTAAGAAGTTTTTGCTCCGTTTTACTAAGTTCTATTAAGCTTCCGTTATTTGAAAATTCCATGGAATTAAAATTAAAAATGTAATTATCCATTTGAATTACATTAGATATTGCAGATTCTAGCTTGCGCAGCTGCAACTTAACCCTGGCTCTCAGCACCATTAGGCTAAATGGTTTCGTAATATAATCATCAGCACCTAACTCTAAACCCGTTACGATATCCGTTTCTAAGTCATTAGCAGTAAGTATTATTATAGGCAGCGTATGCTTTTCCCTAACTTCCCTAAGTAAATCCAGACCATTTCCATCCGGTAAATTGATATCCAGAATAATTAATGAAACGAAACTGGTTTTTAGGAATGCCTTTGCTGCTGCTATATTATGTGCTTGTAATAATGAATAATCATTATCCTTTAAAGATAATGCAATACCATCACTTAAGGCTTTATCATCTTCTATAATTAATATATTGAACATATCCTACCTCCAAGGAATTATAGAAATCTATATTTATCTTTCTCATTTTAACATGGTGATAGTTTAATGACAAGCGCAGAAAATTGGTGCCAGGCACCATATTTAGGTGCCTGGCACCAATTTACCAATTTAAATTTACCAGGTTTTCTCCCATGCTTCTCTATATCCGATTGTTTCAAATCCCATTGCATTATAAAATTTATGAGAACCTCCAAAGCAATAGGCAGCGCCAAAGGGAATGGTCTTTTTCATCGCTTCTGTTAATGCAATAGAGGCAAGACCTAATCTTCTATATTCCGGAACAATAGCTAATGGCTCCAGGTATGCATAATGATTTTTTTCATCTAACCACATTCCTGCAAAACAAGCATATTCACCATTTGGTGCCTTAATAATGGTAGATAAATCTTTTCTAAAATGGGGACCTGATTGCATAAATAGCATAGAATCCACATCGTCATCTGGTTCATTGCCATGATCAAATCCCTTCCACAAACAATGATGTATTTTCTTAATATCATTTTCATCTTCTAATGAAAGAATAGAATATCCTTCCGGTAATATGTAATCTTTAAAACCTTTGTCATACTTATATATGTTAATTGGCTCTTTGCTAATCATTGAATAATTACCTAAAACCAGCATATTAAATAGAACTTTTTGCTTTTCTGTTATCCAAATGCGCAGCTTTTTTTTCCCTTCGCTATGGATACTTAATTCTTGTTCTGCAAATGTAAGCATTTCTTCATAGAGATATTCATATCTTTCACCAGCAAATAAAAAGCATTCGCCTAAGTCTGTTTCATAACAAACGATTGCAACTGCTTTACCATCATCTTCCCATATTCCGAAATGATGGGTCATTTTGTGATTAAAAGCTGGATGTGTATGAGCATATTCCCAAAATGGCTGTAGCAAATAACCATTCATCTTTTTTATAGAATAATTATCGACTAAGAAATTATTGACCTTATCAAAGTCCTCAAATAATTTGTATCTTCTCTGTTTCACTGACATATATTCCCCTCCATAATTGAGTTTTTCATCCCCTGCCAAAAGAAAAATAGTTGAAAAGTTATTTACATTATGATAACTAAAAATGTAAATAGAATAATCATTATTTCAATAAGTTTTTATTGAATTAAAGCATGTATTATACCCTTATTTTAGCATATAGTCAATTCAAAAACAACGAAAACATGAAAGTATATTCATGTTTAAAACAGTAATATATTTTTAACAATTTATTCATTAAGTACATGTTATATGTACCATTTTTATTTATATTTATATCTTTATTTAAGTGTTGAACATTTGTTCTGTTTATGATATTATAATTTTGTATTTTAAGGTAGAAAAGAATGGATGTAATTTTCTGTTTAAGCCCTCTTTTCGCAGAAAGAGGGTGTTGCCCATGACTACAACAGAAGTATTAACTTTACTTTTAACTGATCCACATATTTTTCTTTGTTATAATCCATTCTTCTCCATTAAATTTTACATTACCTTCATAACCAATGGCACCTAAACCGCTTCTCCATTTTTTTATATCATATGTTAACGTTTTTTTACTTTCCTTATATTCAGAATTGCTAATGGATATAATAATTCCTGTAGGAAAATAAAGTTCTTTTTCGTTAATAAGCCCTTCTTCCACCAATCTATCATAAGTACTTTCTTTTACTTCCAGCCCATACATATCATATAGTTTAACCAGCAAGATGTCCTTATCTGTCTCAGAAAGATTTGTAATTCCTGTTAAATCAAGGGCTATCATGTTTATATCATTGTTTAAGGCACTATCATCCTTGTATATATCGTCAATTATAGCAATATATCCATCAATTAATAAATTAGTTTTAAGAATATTGATATAATCAGCTGATATCTGGGCAGGATAGGATTCTAAAATATTACCATTATAAGTGACCTTAATACTATCTCCTATCTGAATCTCACTTAAATCAACTTCCTTTTTATCTTCATCATATATAATTGAATTGTTGGTTCCCACACTGATTTTATCGGAAGATGTGAACCCATTTGTATCAGCCTCCGGTTTTACTAAAAGGCCATTACTGTTATCAATAACTACTGCCTTAAATGTATATTTAAAGAAAGAGGCTAAATAATCTAAATCAATTGCAATATCATTTGATTTATAGAAATAATTCTTATAACCAATTGTTGTTTCATCTTGTATCACGATGGTATCAATCGCTTTCCCATCTGCCATAAAATCCAGAGCATAACTCCATCCTGTAATTTGCTTCGGTGATTTTCCTTTTGTAAATCCTATCTTCTTTAAATAATTATATAACTCTTCTGATTGTTTCTCATCCAAAGAAACCATATTTCCGGTTGTACCATCTCTTACTTCTATATTCGTAAATTCCAAATTCATATCTTCTATAAAGAAGTTTTTCGTAGTACATCCTACTAATATCCCACTGAAAAGTAATATAAATAAATACAAACATGTTTTTCTACTCATCAATATGCTCCTTCCGTTTCTTATCTCTTAATTATTAGACGACAGAAATATCTAAAAGTTCCATATTTTTAAGTTAACTAAGAACATGTTTGATAATATGAAAAATTAATTGAAAGTATCTATAAAATCTTGCTTAAAAAATACCATGTATAAAAAACATTCAAGACTATTAATGGATTAACATCCTTTTGAAATTATTTTACATATTTCCTCATCATTTTTTTGTTGAAACAATTGATTTTCTAGCTTTTCCTTCATCCAATTGAAGAATTCTAAATTTAATAAGTTTTTTATGTCTTTATCAATGTTATCAGTTACGTAGTTTAGAATTTTTATAATTTTATACAAGGCTAACGGATATCCACTTTCGTTTAGATTTTTAGAAGCCTCTTCTATCCAAAGATATTGTTTACATGGTATAATCTCATTAATTTTTTTCAAACCGAGATAGGTATAATCTTTATCATATAGATATCGAAGTAAAATGGCACAATTAGCAATAGAGCTACTTAAAATGTAAGAAGCCCAAGGATAGTTTTTCCGTTGATAAGCAGAATCTGCTTCTACAATATAATATAAAGCGCTTGAGAATCTTTCTGCTAATTCCTCTGGAGAAGTTTGTTGGATTCCTGCATTATATTCCTCCAGGATAAGATTAGGGTCATATATTACTTTTGCTTTGTCTTTATCTGGAAGGTTATCTCTTGTAACTGTGTATAAATCAATATGCAATCCATCATCATAAATAGCAACTACTTGTTCAGCGACAAAATTCATGTATTCATAAAATACTATTTTTTTATAGGCTTCTAAGTAATGAATACGTTTATCTAAAAATTGTTTCAACTTTTCTTCATTTACGATTACATACAAATCAACATCTGAATATGCATCATCATCTCCACGTCCTATAGAACCTTTTACCAGTATTGCTTCACATAAATTCTCATGAATTATGGCATTGCTTACCTTCTCAATAGCCTCATATGTTCTTAACATTTTAATCACCTCTTTAATAGACAATACATTTAAAGTTACTTAGTTGATTTTTTTACAATAATATTTTAAAAATCTTTGAGTTTTAAATTGGACATGATTATATTCATTTCTCCAATATCAGTATAACCAAATTCTCCATGACAATCCGAACCTGAAGTTATGAGTAATTTTTTTCTTTACAGATTGATAAACACATTTCTGTAATCTCATCCGCATGCGTGGAAATGTGTACATGCAATCCATCGTAATGGAAAGAGTGAATGTATAAGTCTACTATATTTTTAAACATGTTTTCTCCTCTAAAATGAATGATTTTTGTCACCTAAGATGATTAGAACCATACCTAATTTGCATTACATATTCATCCCCAGACTTAGTCTTTAGCCAGGTTGTCTCTGAAAAAGCATCCATTTCTACTTGTTTTATATTAGGACCAACTTCAATTTCCTTTAATTTGTTACATTCTTCGAAAGCTCTCCAGCCTATTGTAATAACAGAATCCGGTAATTTAATGCTTTCCAAAGCAGTATTATGACAGAATACACAGTCATTTATCTCTTTTAAATTCTTAGGAAGAATTACTTTCTTTAAATTGGTGCAATTACTAAAAGCATAACGCCCTATATATTCAACGGAATCCGGTATTATGATTTCTGTCATACTTTTGTTAGCAAATGCAGTATCCGCAATAAATTTCGTTCCATCCGGAATAACCGGTGATTCTTCGTCACTATTATAACTCAACATTATAGTATCGTTGATTATGGTATAATCTTCTTTTTGCCTTGAAGCTAACCAGCCTGTTCCATCAAAGGCTTGGTATCCTACATAAGTCAGGTTCTTGCTAAATTTTATATACTTTAGGTCTTTACAGAAGCGGAAAGCGCAGGTCTCTATAGCGGTAACCGAATCTGGTATAATCATCTCTTTAATTGCCGTATCATTAAAAATACCACCAGGAATCCTGTCTAGGTTACTTGGCCAATTCACTTTTTCAAGATTGGTACAACCCCAAAATACATTAACACCTATATATGTGATACTATTTGGCAAATTCATTTCTTTAAGATTCGTACAACCCCAAAATACACTATCACCTATATATGTGATACTATTTGGCAAATTCATTCCTTTAAGATTCGTACAATTACTAAAAGCATTATCACCTATATATGTGATACTATCCGGTAAATTAATATTTGTAATTGCTGTTTCTCCAAAGGCATAATCACCTATTGTTTTTAACTGTTTCGGAAAAGGTATTTCTTTAAGGCTTGTGCAGCCAAGAAACAATCGGTCTGCATAGGTTTTAATATGCCCCGGCATTTTAACTTTCTTTAACTTACTTAAATATGCAAATGTCTCCGTCCCAATCTCTGTCACGGTATCCGGAATTTCAATTTCTTCAACAGAATCTTTTAGATAATGAAATGGTCTTGGCCACTGGATTTCTGGCTCTCTGTTTCCAATGGAAGTTACTACATATCCATCAATTGTCTTTGGTATCACAAGCTTTTTTATGTTCCATGGTCCTTCATAATAAAAAATCTTTGCCAATTTTCCATCCTTTGAGACATAATAGCTGTATAATCCATCCTTACTGATATGCCAGGTATCATCCCATTTGTTATCTGAAGTGCTGGCATAAGCCTTTATTAAGTTGATATTCAGCATACTCATTCCTATACATAGGAAAAAAATCAAAACAAATATTCTGCATATAACCGCCTTTATTTTCTTATTCATAATTGGCATACTCCCTTAAAATGTATTCTTTTAAATTATAGTATGATGCATCTCACCTTTTTTTGCCTTAAATATAATATCTATTTTCCATATATTACCATGTCATGTGCTAATTGTCACTATTTTTAAAAAAATTAAGATTTTGATTAAAAGAACATATATTTTAAGAGCCAAATAATTAAAATGACCCTGCATCTAGTGTCCGGGTGAGTCCCTAAGGAACTTCACCACAGCACTGACCAGGGCCTGTTTATTAAGTATAACATTTTAGTTTCACGGAAAATGCTTACTCTTTAACCTATATATTTATTTCACATCTTTAATACTAAAGCTGATTCTACCCATCTTGTCTTTTCCAAGGCATACAACTTTCACTATATCTCCAAGGGTAAGAACATCTTCTACATGTTCAATTCTCTCTTTGGATATCTTAGAGATATGAACCATGCCTTCTTTGCCAGGGGCAAACTCAATGAAAGCACCGAATTCCTTAATGCTTATTACCTTACCTTCAAGGATTTGACCTTCTTCAAAGTCAGTAACAATGGTGTTAATCATTTTGATTGCTTTTTTAATACTATCTGCATCTACGCCGCATACAGAAACTGCACCTTCATCAGAGATGTCAATCTTAACTCCGGTTTGTTCAATGATGGCGTTGATTGTCTTTCCTCTTTGTCCTACTACATCGCCAATCTTTGCAGGATCAATTTTAATCTGTTCAATCTTTGGTGCATAAGGTCCAACTTCCGTACGAGGTTTGGAGATACAAGGTGCCATAACCTCATCTAAGATATAGAATCTTGCTTCTTTTGTTCTATATATTGCTTTTTCAATGATTTCTCTGGTCAAACCATGAATCTTAATATCCATTTGAATAGCAGTGATACCTTTGTGAGTACCGGCTACTTTAAAGTCCATATCGCCAAAGAAATCTTCTAAGCCTTGAATATCTGTCAATATTACATAATCATCATCTGTATCTCCTGTTACAAGACCTACAGAAATACCAGCTACCATAGCTTTAATTGGAACACCTGCAGCCATTAAGGATAATGTAGATGAGCAGATACTGCCTTGTGAAGTAGAGCCATTGGATTCTAATACTTCAGATACGGTACGAATGGCATATGGGAACTCTTCCTCTGATGGAATAACTGGAACTAAAGCTCTTTCTGCTAAAGCACCGTGACCAATTTCACGTCTTCCCGGTCCTCTGGATGGTTTTGTTTCACCAACAGAATAGGATGGGAAATTATAGTGATGCATGTATCTCTTTGATGTTTCATTTTCATCAAGTCCATCTAATTTCTGAATCTCAGCTAATGCACCTAAAGTAGTAATATTAAGAACCTGAGTCTGTCCACGGGTAAACATTGCAGAACCGTGAGTTCTTGGCAAAATATCAATTTCTGCAGCTAAAGGTCTGATCTGATCCATTTTTCTTCCATCAGGACGTTTTTTATCTTTAAGAATCATCTTACGAACGGTTTTCTTTTGGAACTTATAAACAGCTTCATCAATGAATGAAACCCAGTCTGGATTCATTTCTTCATAACGGGCAGCTAATTTTTCTTTAATTGCTTTGATATTCTCTTCTCTTACTTGCTTTACATCTGTAAATACTGCCTCTTCCATTGCTTCTGGAGTAATAAAGGAAACCATGTCATTATACATATCTTCTGGTATTTCAAATTTAGTATAATCATGTTTTTCCTTACCACATTCAGCAACTATTTTATCGATGAATTGGATAACTTGTTTATTTACTTCATGTGCCGCAAAGATAGCTTCAATCATTTTATCTTCTGGAATTTCATTAGCACCAGCTTCAATCATGATAACTTTATCCCTTGTAGAAGCTACTGTTAAGCTAAGAGTTGATTTATCCCTTTGCTCACTTGTTGGGTTAAATACCAACTCTCCGTCAACCATACCTACCATAGTGGAGGCAGTTGGTCCATCAAATGGAATATCAGAAATAGCTGTTGCAATTGCAGAGCCAAGCATTGCAGTTAATTCAGGGCTGCAGTCCTGATCAACACATAAAACTAAGTTGTTCAGTGTTACATCATTTCTATAATCTTTCGGAAATAATGGTCTCATTGGTCTGTCAATAACGCGGGAAGTTAAAATTGCATTCTCAGATGCCTTACCTTCTCTTTTAATGAAACCTCCAGGTATCTTACCTACAGCATATAACTTTTCTTCGTATTCAACGCTTAATGGGAAGAAATCGATTCCTTCTCTTGGTTTATCTGATGCCGTTGCAGTAGACAATACTACCGTATCACCATAATGCATAAATGCAGCACCATTGGCTTGTGCAGCAACTCTACCTACATCAACAGTAAGTGTTCTGCCAGCAAGTTCCATGGAATAACTTTTGTACATATTTACTCTCCTTATTTGTAAATTATTTTGTGTTGGAGATGCCGAAACTACTGAAAAATTCACCGAACCTGGATGTTTACTTCTTAATGTATCCATCCTGATGATATTCTTCCTGATGATATTATTCCTGCCAATATCATCTTCGATATTCATCTTCGATAACCTTTTCAGAAGTCTCGGAAATTATCTCCAACGTCTAAACTGTATTTGCGTTACTAATTACGCAAATATCTCTAAGAATAGGGAAATTGACCCTATTCCTAGTTATTATAGCACCATAAGATTAAAATTACTACTAAATTTTTCATTATTCCTTCGGATTTAATCCTATGAATTTGTTGCAGTTCAGCCTGTGACATCCTATCTCCCTTTTATTTGCCTTACCTTCGTGCGTTCAGACCGCTCCGCTTCACTAGATGCACTCGGAAGAAATAATATTTCGCAGCCATTTCTTTTTGCGATAGCGTATTATCCCTATTATACATTTATATACTTCTTCTACAAAAACCATGGCATATACAATGTAAATTGGCAAATGTAATATCAATCCACCTAACACAGCCATTGGTATACCAATGAACCAGACTCCAGATACATCTATGAATAAAGCTGCTCTGGTATCTCCTCCACTTCTTAGTATTCCGACAACATTCATAGTGTTAAACATTTTAAATGGCATATATAAAATATATACCAAAAAGCATAATCTTATGTAACCTGCCACTTCATTTGACACATAGAATAAACTGATAATCGGATCTCTTACCAGGAAAAAGAGTATTCCTACTAAAATTGATAAAGTAATTTGAATAAAAATAAAGTTTTTAGCGTGGTTATCGGCATCTTCTAATTGATTAGCACCTAATTCATTTCCTAATATAACTGCGGTAGCACCGCTTATGCTAATAAAAATTACCTGCATGATTTGTTCCACCGTCTGGGAAACTGTTACTGCAGCCATGGAGGCATCTCCCATTCTGCCATATACCAAAGAATACATGGTTACGCCAAGTCCCCACATAAATTCGTTAGCAATGACAGGGGAAACCGTATGAAAGAATTGTCCTATGAACTTCCGATTAAAGTCAATCATTTCTCTAATCTTAGCTGCTGCTGGCCCTTTTTGAGCATAAATAATAATAAGTAAGGAACTTGTTTCAACTACTCTTGCAATCACTGTAGCAATAGCCGCACCTGCAACTCCCAACTCAGGGAATCCAAACTTTCCAAATATAAGAACATAATTTAAAACCACATTAGTAAGTATGGCAATTGTACTAATGACAACTGGTATTAATACTTGGTTAACACCTCTTAGTAAGGTTACATATGCATTGGTAATTGATGTAAAAGGATAGCTTAATGCCACAATAGCCAGATAAATTGCACCTATCCTTATAGACTCATTACTGTTTGTCAGTATGCTCATAACACCCGTTGGATTTATCATACTTGGAATTGCGAAAAAGAAAGAAGCTAATAAAGATAATATCAAAGATGCTCCTAAGACTTTTTTGATGTTCTCCATTTCTCTTTTTCCCCAATACTGGGCAGTCAGAACTCCGGATCCGCTGCATATGCCAAAAAGCAATAATGAGAATACAAAAAACACTTTATTTGCAAGGCCAACTGCTGCAATGGTAGTTTCACCAAGTGTTCCAATCATTAATGTATCGATAAAATTAAGAGTAGTATTTAAAAAGTTCTGAAGTGCTATTGGTATTGTTATGGCAATTATTTTTCGTAAAAATGCTTTGTCTTGTGAAATATTTTTTACTCTGAATAGTATGTTCATAAACTCTCCTATTAATAAAAAGTACTTACAGAAAAACTTAAGAAAGGAGTGGATAAAAATCCACTCCCTCACATAAGTAATCTCAGTCTTACATGAATTATTTTCTTAATCCTAAACGCTCAATTAGTGAACGATATCCTTCGATATCAGTTTTCTTTAAGTATTCAAGTAAACCTCTTCTTTGACCTACCATTTTAAGAAGACCTCTTCTGGAATGATGATCTTTTTGATTTACTTTTAAGTGTTCCGTTAATTCTGTAATTCTTTCAGTTAAAAGTGCAATTTGAACTTCTGGTGAACCTGTATCTTCAGGTGTTCTTCCATAAGCTGCGATAATTTCTTGTTTCTTTTCTTTACTAATCATAATAATTCCTCCTAAATTATAAACGCCTAACACTAAGATTAAGGTCGGAGTGTCCTCGTACTGAGTATTGGCTATCTTTTATACGTTTTACATGATACCATAGTTTATTCCAAATGTAAACATTAAGTTTTGATTTGGACAATAATAGTAAGCACTTTTTCGTTAGAATTCCATATATTATAATCATCTTACTTACCTTTTATTCAAGGAAAATACACAGGAGTGACTATTTTACATTCCAAAATGCAATGTTATAAAACTAAGATTGAACATAGGATAATTTTTATTCATAATGAATAGGAGGCTTTTCAATGAATTTATCTTACTTTGATTTTGCATTTATTGGCGGAGATAAAAGGCAGGTTTATATGGCAAATGAGCTGGTCAAACAAAATTACTCCGTAACTGTATATGGACTTGATGACCCAATATTAGATTCACTATGTAAAAGGTCAGCATCCTTCTTAGAAGCTATGAGTGCTGGTCAAATTATTATCACTCCTATCCCTGTATCTAAGGATGGGCACCATATTGTATCCATTAGCCCACAATCCGATTTAACAATAAAGAACCTATGCAGCCTTCTTACTGCTAAGCACAAATTATTTGGCGGGGTTTTACCTAAAGATTTAAAAAGCCGTTGTGAAGCATTAGGAATCTATTATCAGGATCTTATGAAACAGGAAGAAATTACATTATACAATACCATAGCAACTGCGGAAGGTACTATTGCGGAAGCCATCCTTAATAGTACTACTAACCTTCACGGCAGTGCTTGTCTTATATTGGGGTTTGGAAGATGTGCCCGCACGTTGGCAGAAAAATTAAAAGGCTTATGCGGTAATATTGATATAGCTGCCAGATCTCCACTTGCTCTCTCTGCTGCCTATGCCGCTTCTTATGGTACAGTAAACCTATCTCAGTTAGAAGAAAAAATTGAAGAATATGATTATATATTTAATACAATACCTACGTTAGTACTTCCAAAAGAACTTCTCATAAAAACAAAATCCAATGTAGTCATTATTGATATTGCCTCAGCTCCAGGTGGAGTTGACTTTAACTTTGCAAAAGAGATTCATAGGAACGCCAAATTATGCCTTGGTCTTCCGGGCATATATGCTCCAAAATCCTCAGCCTTAGCTCTTAATAATTATATATTGTCAAAAATTTAGAAAGAAGTGAAGTCAATGTCTTTGTATGGAAAGAATATCGGAATCGCATTGACCGGTTCCTTTTGTACCTTTGACAAAGTCTTTAAAGAAGTAGAAAACCTTATTGATGAAAATGCAAATATCTACCCCATCTTTTCTAACAATTCTCAAAAAATTAACAGCCGCTTTGGAAATGCTGCTGATTTTTTAAATAAAATGAAATACATGACAGGAAATGATCCCATTACTACGATTGAAGATGCTGAACCAATTGGCCCCAAAAAGTACTTAGATGTATTAGCAATCGTACCCTGTACCGGCAATACATTAGCCAAATTAGCAAATGGTATTACGGACACTCCTGTACTCATGGCAGCAAAAGCCCATCTTAGAAATGGAAAGCCTTTAGTAATTTCCATATCTACCAACGATGGTTTAAGCATGAATCTAAAAAACATAGGTTTAGTTTTAAACACTAAGAATATATATTTCGTGCCATTTGGCCAGGATAGCCCAAAAGGTAAACCGAATTCTTTAGTTGCTCATACTAATTTATTAAAGGAAACCATAGAATATGCATTAGAGGGCGAACAAATACAACCAGTTATAGTAAGTCCCTACTAAGTGAACTACCACTAAGCAAAATCTTACTGGTTTCTTGCTTCAACGTCCTCATAACCTACTAACCCCACAAGCGTGACTTCGGGTAGTTCCTACCCTAGTTTCGTTATTCTATTCAAAGAATAATCCTAGTCCCTTGGCTAATATATTCTGACTTGCATTTATATCTTGGTCATGTTCTGTACCACATATAGGGCATGACCATTTTCTTATTGCAAGATTCTTTACATCTGTATTCTTATATCCACACCCACTACACAACTGACTGCCGGCAAAGAATGTGCTAACCTTTATGTATTGGCGTTTATTCTATTTTGCCTTATATTCCAACTGTCTTGCTAATTCATACCATAAACAGTCTGCTACAGGTTTTTCCGGGTTTTGGCAAGAGTTCAAGCTTTTAGTTTGAACCAATTGTATATTCCGCTTTATCCAGCAAATCACCACAAAATCCAAATATAAATGCTGAAATAACAACACATGAAAATGTAAAAGGTAAGGTACCTAAGAAAGTTAGTGCAGTAGGTAATACTGAAACTGCAAATATACTAAAGCCGATTCCTGGTGATAGCAGTATGAAAAATAATCCTAACCCAACGGTTAATGATATGATTTTATTAGGTTGTCCGCCAAATAAACGCTGGGCTAATAATTGAAAACTAACAAAGAATAAACCTGCACTTGCATAAGCCAATGCTAAAAATGCATTTATTAATGGAGAGGTTTTAGTTATGATACATACTACAGTAAAAAGCAGGATTCCATCAACTACATTTTTTAATAAAGTAGTTAAGGAAGCTGCAACAACTTTATGCAAAGACTTTTGTGGTATCATATAAATATAAGGTCTTTTTAATTCCATAGACAGTTTTCCTAACATGGTACCAAAAAATTGTATATATATTAATACGGCTAAAATAATGTATCCTGCTACTCCAGAAGATATATATTTACTTGCAATACCTGCCCCAATAGATGCAATAATTGTATAAGAGTCTACAAAAAGAAATCGGCTTTCTCTTTTCTTTTCTAATAAATGCTTATAAAAAATGGTACTACTTCCAATACCCTTTTTAATTCCTGTTACTTTTTCCTTCACTTTCACATTCTTTGTAAAAGTTTTCTTACCACTCTTAGCATCTTGAAATTTATTATAAGTAACTTCAGTAGAATATAATACATCCTCATAATAATCTGCATTTCCGGAAGTAAATAAAGAAATGATTACCATACTGCTTAGAATATAAAGTAGCAAAGAAACTATAAGAGCTAGTATATCTCCTTCTATTCCAGCACGAAAGAACATAACTCCCCACCCTATAACCGGTATAGATTGAAATGATTTATTATCAACTAGTGTAAGCCCATTCTCTAAAAGTGTACCACCACGAAATAATTGTAAAACAAATACACTTATAACGATTATTGCTATAATTCCATAATATATAACCCGTACTATATTCTTTCTAAATGGATTGCCATTACTATAAATATAGATGGCAATGGATAATAACTGGCAGAAAAATAGTGTTATGGCATAAATGATAAATAAATATAAAATGCCTTTGGAATCAATGCCAAAGTTATCTCTTAGAGTAAATATCTGATAAAGAATAAAAATAGCACTTACAATAGTAGCACCCATCTGTTTTAGTAAACCATATAGTAATATTTTTCTAGAGGATATGGGAGAAACAAATAACAGCCCTACATCAGCCATGGAAAATAAGGTTGAACCAGTAGATATGCCGGTTGAGGAAAAAACAACAACATATAGCATACCTATTAATGCTATTATTCCATAAAGTATTCTTATATCTTTATAAGAGGCAGCCTTTATTGTAGTAGTATCAGCTTGAAAAGCTACTATCATGAAAATTATACTAATAAATATAATCCCATACAAAACAGCTAATACTGGTTTTCTTTTTAAAGACAAGAATCGATTTTTAAAAGTAGTAATTAAGAGGTAACTAAGTCCTTTCATTATTTTACCTCCTCTTTACTCTCTTTTTTGCTTTCTGTAATATCAAAAAATAACTTTTCTAAATCTTCTCCCGTACCAAGAACTTCTTTACGGGTTCTTCTTGCCATAAATTTACCGTTCATCATAATATTAGTACCATCCCAGAATTCAGAAACGCTGTCTAACATGTGGGTACTAAGTAATATGGACGCTCCATCTTTTTTATATTCTTGTAACATTAACTTTAATTCCTTAATTGCATGAGGGTCTAAGCCAACCAAAGGCTCATCAAATAATAATACTCTTGGATTAGGCAATAAACCACAACAGATACTAACCTTCTGCTGCATACCTTTTGATAATTCATTTCCTAATTTATTTTTCTTATCGTCTAATTCAAATCTTTCAAATAATTCATTTGCCTTGCCTTCCCAATTCTTTAGGGAATATGCTCTTGCAATAAACTCCATATGCTCCCATATAGTAAGCATATCGTAAAGTACAGGCATTTCAGGTATATATCCCAGCAATCTTTTGGCTTCTAAGGATTTATTTTTATGCCCGCATATCAAAATATTTCCTTTAAATCTTAATAAGCCAGCTATACTTTTGATAATCGTTGATTTTCCCGCCCCATTTGGGCCTAATAAAATAGATATTTCCCCAGGAAGTACCTTAAAATTTAAATTATCATTTGCAATAAACTTTCCGTATTTCTTTGTAACATTAATAACATCAATCATGACCCCGCTCCTTAATCCCTTTTACAATTTTTAGCTTATTATCTCATACTTTAGAATCTAATTCAAGATAAATATAATCAAAGCGGATAAACTTGCCTTCAGGCAAGTTTATCCGCTTACGCTACTTGCTCATAACCTCATTGCTACTACGTGGCATTTTAGCAGGAGCTTGAACTCCTGCTGAAACAGGCAAGTCCTACCACTCTGCAAAGTAGGGGTTAGCCCAAATTACAGAAGCAGGTGGACTTCCCTGGTGAGGTTAACTTAACTTGAAATAAAGTTAAAACAATGATATATTTATGTTAATTGGATCTGTTAATCAACGCAAATATCGTCTAAATAACCATGCCAGAATAAGGAGCAAATTATGTTTACAATTAATATCGATTCTACTTCCTCTGTTCCTATGTACGAACAGATATATGAATATATAAAAAATGAAATAAAATCCGGTCAGCTGCCGCCAAAAACCAAATTACCTTCTACAAGGAGTTTAGCCATTCATATGCAAGTAAGCAGAAACACCATTGATATGGCTTACTCTCAGCTTTTATCAGAGGGGTATATAGAATCCATTCCTAAAAGTGGTTACTATGTGTCTATGGTATCAGAGTTAACCCATATTACAGTAAAGAAAACAACTGCAATTCCTGTAAAACCGAAAAAAGTATCTGCCTATCGATATGACTTTTCTCCCTATGCTATTGACATCAATAGCTTTCCATATAATATATGGAGAAAATTATCTAATAACTTTATGATTGATAATAATAATGAGATATTCCTTTTAGGTGATAATCAGGGGGATGAAGGCCTTAGAGTGGCAATTAGCAGGTACCTTCATGAATCACGAAGTGTAAACTGTTCTACAGAGCAAATTATAGTTGGCGCAGGGGCAGATTATCTTCTACAGCTTCTTGCTCAAATGCTTAGGTATTCTTCAGCTTCTGGAAGGATAGCTATGGAAAACCCTACCTATATGCAGGCTTATAAGATATTTAAAACTATGCATTATGACGTAAATCCAATTAACTTAGATTCATATGGAATATCTATTGAAGATTTATCAAGAACAGATTCCGATATTGTATATGTAACACCATCTCACCAATACCCATTAGGAATTGTAATGCCTATAAAACGAAGATTGGAATTATTACAATGGGCGAATTCTTCCTCAGAGCGCTATATAATTGAAGATGACCACGACAGCGAATTTCGTTACAAAGGTAAACCAATTCCCTCCTTACAGGGAATCGATTCCTCCAGTAAAGTTATCTATATCGGAACTTTTTCAAGAGCTATAGCACCTGCTATTCGTATCGGTTACATGGTATTACCTGAAAAATTATTGGAAATATACAAAAAGTATTTTAATTTCTACTCCTCAACAGTATCAAGGGTAGACCAAAACATAATGAAAAGTTTTATTGAGGAAGGTTACTTTGAGCGTCATCTTAATAAAACCCGTAAATTGTATAAAAACAAACATGATCTATTAATACAAAGCCTAAAAATATTTAGTGATAAAATCCAGATAACAGGAGAAAATGCCGGATTACATTTAGTCGTAAGATTTAATATCAGATTAACAGAGAAGGAAATCATCGCTTTAGCCGCAAAATCCAGTATTAAACTATATGGTTTAAATGAGCACTATATACCTACTACAGAAATGGAAAACACTGCTCACGCCCCATTACCTCCCACTATCCTATTGGGCTATGCTAATGTAATGGAAGATGATATTCGTGATGGTATTATGAAATTATATGATATATTAAATATATAGAAATAATATAGGCAAGTTTTATCATTCTAAGCAAGCGTGTCATTCTGAGCAAGCATGTCATTCTGAGCAAGTATGTCATTCTGAGCAAGCATGTCATTCTGAGCAAGCATGTCATTCTGAGCAAGCATGTCATTCTGAGCAAAAATTCAACGAAGTTGAATTTGCGAAGAATCCCTTTCATTTCTTGTGATACTATTTAGCATTATAATTCTGGGAAAGTTTTGTCATTCTGAGCAAGCTTTGCCACCCTGGGCAGGTCCTGTCATTTCAGGTGATTTTTGTCATTCTGAGAGCAAATTCAGCTTGCTGAATTATGCTCGAAGAATCTCACTTTAAAATGAGATTCTTCGCCCCTTGGGCTCAGAATGACAGTTTTGCAACATCCTTATTCCTCAGAAATATTTTTAATCGTTTTCATTCCTTCTTTTATCAACTTACTTATCTCCATATTATGAGAACGACATATTCTTTTTAATTCATATAACGAATCTGGGTCTCCTTTTCTTATTACATTAATACCATAAGCAACAGAAAGTGTAGACTTAAAACCAAATTTTCTAACTATAGATTCTGTCTCATTGTTATATCTTCCATATGGATATGTAAAAGTGTTGGGTGGTTTGTTGGTAACAGATTGTATTTTATCCTGTAATAACATAATATCTTCTTTAAGAAATTTCTCATAATCCGAAAAGCTTTCATTTTCCTTTTGACCACATCCATAACGCCCCTTATTAGTACAATGCAAGTTGTAAGAATGATTCTGAATTTCTACCAAGCCCGATTCTGCCATTTCATTAATTTGATCCCACGTCATGTGTGAATAGTTAGTGTTTGTATCTTTAACTTTTGAAAAATCGTCTGTACTTTTTCCTATAATTGATAATACTATTTTCATATTGTATTTTTTTAGTAAAGGAAACACATTTAAATATGTAGTTAAATATCCATCATCAAAAGATAATATGATAGGATTTTCCGGTAATTCCTTTCCATCATAAACATAAGCAATCAAATCCGACATGGTTACCGTGTGGTAATTGTTCTCAGATAAAAATTTTAAATCGCTTTCGAACTCCTTCGGACTAATGACATCTTTACCTAAACCTTTACTTTTTACTTGATGATACATCATAATTGGTACAAAAGTATTTTTCTGGGTGGAAGATGTAGCATAGATACCTAAAAGATCTTTAGTAATTGAAATTGTTAATAAAGCAAAAATGACGACAAGTAAAATATTTTTACAAAATTTCCTGTGTTTTTTCAAATCTATCATTTATATCCCGCCTATATATTACTATAATATATATTATGTATGGGACACAAAAATAATATTTAAACTTTTTCTTTTCCTGAACAAATAAAAAGTTAACTTATTAAATAAGGACGCTTTGCCTTGCAGTTTATTGAAAACTCAGGAAGTGGCAACTTGCCTTTCATAATGGCTTTATGGTGTATTGA
>ENA-UOOR01000795-UOOR01000795.1-fermentation-metagenome-genome-assembly--contig:-NODE-795-length-41406-cov-6.428599_pt1 | contig 41406 bp, 31 predicted proteins | sample MGYA00245780_ERZ724029 | MGnify/ENA primary metagenome ERZ724029 (study PRJEB28704, sample SAMN03018315) | fermentation metagenome | biome: anthropogenic terrestrial biome; feature: soil; material... | reverse complement strand
CCGAACATCCGAACGAGCGAACAAACAACTTCCTCGTCGACGGCAGGGTCGTCGGGTCGGCGACGAGCTCGACCGGCCTCTACGCCATCACTTGGGACTCGACCTCGGTGGCCAACGGGCCGGTGGCGATCGCGGCGATGGCCACCGACGCTGCGGGTAACGTGGCCGTATCGACGAGCCGGACGGTGCTCGTCGCCAACGAGGTCGCGGAGCCTGGCCCGAACCTCTTGAAGAACCCCTCGCTCGAGCTCGACTCGGACGGCAACGGGACGCCCGATTGCTGGCAGCGCGCCGGCTACGGCACCAACACCTTCGCCTGGTCGCGCAGCGCCGACGCGCACTCGGGCGGCTGGGCCGAGCAGGTGATCATCAGCAGCCTCGAGAGTGGCGACCGCAAGCTCGTCTCGGCCCAAGACTCGGGCTCCTGCGCGCCGCTCGGGCGCGCCGGGCACACCTACCAGGTCTCGGCCTGGTTCAAGGCCGACGCGCCGACACGGCTCGTCGCCTACTACCGCACCGCCGACGGGAAATGGGTCTGGTGGGCGCAAAGCCCGCGCTATCCCGCGACGGCGAGCTGGTCGCAGGTGAGCTGGGAGCCCCCGCCGTTTCCCGAGGGCGCCACCTTCATCAGCGTCGGCCACTCGCTGCTCGCTCCCGGCACCTTGAGGGTCGATGACCTCGCGCTCATCGACACCGCGGCCGGCCCGGTCGACGCGATCGCGCCCCAGGTCGCGCTGCTGCGGCCTTCGGCGGGCGAGGCTGTCCAAGGGCAGGTGACCTTCGAGGCGCAGGCGAGCGACGAGACCGCGATGGGCTCGGTCGATTTCCTCGTCGACGGCAGGGTCGTCGGGTCGGCGACGAGCTCGAGCGGCAGTTTCGCCATCGTTTGGGACTCGACCTCGGTGGCCAACGGGCCGGTGGCAATCGCCGCGATGGCCACCGATGCGGCGGGCAACGCCACGCTTTCGGAGAGCCGGACGGTGCTCGTCGCCAACGATGTCGCGGAGCCGGGCCCGAACCTGTTGAAGAACGCCTCGCTGGAGCTCGACTCGGATGGCAACGGGACGCCGGATTGCTGGCAGCGCGGAGGATACGGCACCAACGCCTTCACCTGGACGCGCACCGCCGACGCGCACTCCGGAAGCTGGGCCCAGCGGGTGAGCGTGACCAGCCTCGACAGCGGTGACCGCAAGCTCGTCTCGGCCCAGGACGCGGGCGCGTGCGCGCCTTTCGGCCGCGCCGGCCACACCTACCTCGCGACCGCCTGGTACAAGGCCGACGCGCCGACGCGCTTTGCGGCCTACTACCGCACCGCCGACGGGCGCTGGGTCTGGTGGGCACAGAGCGAGCGGTTCCCGGCGACCGGCACGTATGCGCAGGTGAGCTGGGAGACGCCGCCGTTTCCCGAAGGCGCGACCGCGATCAGCATCGGGTATTCGCTGCTCGCGGCGGGCTCGATGACGGTCGATGACCTGTCGCTGAGCGATACAGCGGAGGTGCCGTAGGGAAGGTGGAAAGGCGGACGGACGGCAGAGGAGGGGCGGACGGACAGCGGAGGACGGGGCGGTTCGACGGCGGGGCGGATGGACGGCGGAAGCGGATTGGATGGACGGCGGAGCTCCAGCTCCGCCACTCGATCATCCGACGACGAAGCCGGAGCTTCATCCTCCCTTCGCCCCTTCGCTCGGGGATAGGGACGAAGCCGTCGCAGGACGGACGGCGGAAGCGGATTGGATGGACGGCGGAAGCGGATTGGATGGACGGCGGAGCTCCAGCTCCGCCACTCGATCATCCGACGACGAAGCCGGAGCTTCATCCTCCCTTCGCCGCTTCGCGCGGGGACAGGGACGAAGCCGTCGCAGGACGGACGGAGGAAGCGGATTGGATGGACGGCGGAGCTCCAGCTCCGCCACACCACACAAGAGCGCCCGGCTCGATCTCTCGAGCCGGGCGCCGATTGCTTTTGCGACGCAGTAGGGGCGAAGACTCCTCACCCGGCGGCTGGGCGCATTTCCATGGGCCCCTACCTACTTCGACTCCTTCGCCTGCTCCATCATCTGCTGCATCTGCTGCATCTGCTGCTGGCGCGCGAGCTGCTCCAGCAGGTTTTTGCGGACCTCCGGCGGGAGCTGATCGAGCGCGCTGGGATCGATCTGCGGCGGCATCTGCTGGGCGACCTTCTTGAAGCTCTGCAGCCCGCGCAGCGTGTCGTCGCGCAGGTACTTGGTGACGACGTAGGTCTCGCCGTCGGCGTTGCCGCGGGCGAGGTAGGCGTCCTGCTCCTCGTGCTTGGTCGCCGCGCCGAAGGCGAGGGTCGCGTTCGTGCCGTCCTCGAAGGTCACAGTCACCGTACCGGAAGGCTTCCATGCGCCGCTCGTGGCGCCCGGGTCGGTGATGCTCAGCGCGCGCGCGTTCTTCACCGCGTTGAGGCGGCGCAGCACCGCGGCGGGGTCGAGCTCGAAGTCCTTGGGAACCACCTCGGTCGAGCGCCCGATCTTCCAGTCCGCGCCTTGCTTCTCGAAGACGAGCTCGGTCTTGCCGTCGCGGATGGCGAGCTTGGTCGCCTTCTCGGTCTCGAGCTTCATCAGCGTCATCTCGCGCAGGTCGGCGAGGCCCTTGCGCAGCGCGCGGCCTGAGTACTCCTGCACGACGAAGAGATCGTCGTGGCCGGCGGCGCGGGCGAAGAGGCTCTTGTCCTCACGCGCCTTGCCGAGCTTCAGCTCGCGCCGCGCGCCGTCCTTGCCGACGAAGGCGAAGAGGTCGGCCTGCTCGAGCCCGGTCGCCTCGGCGCCTGGCTCGGCGTCAACGAACTCCTTGGCGCGCAGGTTGACCACGCTGCTCACCAGGGTGCGGGCCACGTTCTTGTCGAAGCGGAAGCCCGCGGGTGCGACGCTCGGGTCCTCGAGCTGCCAGTCGCTCTCCTTCTTGACCAGCGCGTAGGGCGGCTGGCCGTGCAGCGCGACCTCGAGGCGGCTGACGTCGTCGAAGGCGTCGGCGAAGATCTTGAGCTGCATCCAGGACGAGACCGGCTTGGAGAACAGGTAGCTCGAGACGCCGCGCACGCTGTAGACCGCCTCACCCGAGCGCACGAAGGTGCCGCTGCCACCCGCCTTGCCGACGACCGCCTCGGCGACCTTCTGGGCCCCAGCCCAGGCGACGAGCTTGGTGCCCTTGGCGTCGTCGACTTCGTACTCGGCGAAGCGCTCGGAGCTGCGGGTGACGAGGTCGCTCGAGTCGATCTTCGGGATGGCGTCGAGCGCGTTCTGGACGGCGGTCTGGTCGGCCTCCTTGCCGTTGGCCAGGACCCACTTGCCGTCCTTCTTCTGCAGCTCGACCGGGTTGGGGCCGGTGATCTGCAGCTTGTCGATGCCGGCCTTGTCGATGGTCGCGAACGACAGGCGGGTGATGCCGCGCTCGGGCTTGCGGCTGAGGCTCAGGGCCGCGCCGATGAGCAGCGCGACGAAGACGACCGAAGCGAGGATGGTTCCCTTCTTCATGGCTTGGTTCCGGTCCGTGTTTCGGGTTGTCAGCTCTGCGCGGCTCGGCCGCGCGGGTCATCTGGTTTCTAGAAAGAAGCGTGACTGCGGCTGGAGGATGAAGCTCCAGTTTCGTCGTCGGGCGGTCGGGGTGGCGGAGCTGGAGCTCCGCCGTCCATCCATCGCTCCGACCGGTCGATTCCTTTCCGACCGGTCGATTCCCTACAGGCTCACCTTCGAGCGGCGCGACTCGCGCATGCGCCAGCGCACCAGGCCGAAGCCGACGAAGGCGAGCGGCAGGCCGAGGATGTTCAGGTAGCGGGCCGCGTTGCGCTTGCCGTCGGTCAGGTCCTTGTCGAACGGGGCCGCTGCCAGGCCACGGGTGCGCACCGCGAGCAGCGCCTCGTCCTGCACCAGCCAGTCGAGCAGGTTGAGCGCGAGCGCCTCGTTGCTCGGCGACATGAACTGGTCGAGCACGAAGCCGTGGCCGCCGGCGACGAGGACGCGGGCGTTCTCGGCCTGCTTCTTGAGCGACTCGTCGGCGCCTTCGCCCTTGGCGAAGTGGCTGGGCAGCGCGCCCTGCAGCGTGACGAGCAGGCCCTTCTCGCCCTCGTTGGTCACCATGTCCCGCGTCCACTGCTGGAACGGGTCGAGATTGTAGGGGGCGGCCTGCGTCCAGGCGTTCTTCGAGGTGCGGGCGAGGACCTCGCCCTTCACCCCGTCGCCGGGGACCGCGAGCTCGAGCGGGCTCATGAACGGGAAGGCTATCTGCGCCAGGCCGCGGGTGAGCGGGTGCTTCGAGTCGAGGCTCTTGGGCATGGGGAAGAACGGGTAGCGCACCGGCTGCTGGATCTGCATGAAGCCGCGCTGCTGGGCGACGGTGATGGTGGCGCACTCGGCGTCGAGCACCAGGCCGTCGCTTATCTTGGCGCCCCAGCTCGCGAGCAGCTCCTTGAGCCCGTGCTCGGTCGGCTCGGCGGCGAGGGTGCGCAGGTCGGGGGCGACCGGGCCGACGAGGAAGGCGGCCGAGCGGCCCGACATGACGAACTGGTCGATGGCCTTCTGCTCGTCCTGCGACAGCGGGGTCTTCGGCCCGATGACCAGCAGCGCGTCGATGTCGTCGGGGATCTTGGCGTCCTTGGTCAGGTCGAGGTGGCTGACCTCATAGAGCTGGCCGAGCAGGCCGATCAGGCGGGTCAGCTCCTTCTGCGGATCGGGGCCGTCGTGCCCGGTGAGCAGGGCGATCTTGGGCGCCTTCTCGCGGCTGATCTTGCGGATGAGCGTGGTCAGGTCGTACTCGAGGCCGGCGGTCTCGGCGACGACGGGGATGACCTCCTTCTTGTCGCCGTACTGGATCGAGATGCCCATGTAGGCGCGCTTGACCTCGATCTTGTCGCCCTCGTTGACCCGCACCTGGACCGGCGGGATGCCCAGCTCGCGCAGCTCCTTCTCGACGCTGGTCTCCTCGCGCACGGCCCGGCCGAAGATGTCGCGCGAGACCTCCTTCTTCTTCTCCTTGTCCTCGGCGGTCTCCTCGCTCAAGGGGTCGACGAACTCGTAGCGCACCTTGCCGTCACCCTTGGCGTAGTACTCCTCGAGCAGGTCCTCGACAAAGCGGGCGTTGGCCGCCTGCGGGGGCGGCAAGTCCTTGCTGAAGTAGGCGCGGATGGTGACCGGGTCGCGCAGCGCCTCGAGCGTGTCGCGGGTCGCGTCGCTCAGGGTGAACTCGCCGTCGCGCGTCAGGTCGAGGCGGCCGAACAGGCCGGCGCTGATGACGTTGAGGAGCACCAGGCTGCCGAGCACCGCGGCGGTGAGGATGGTGGCGTTGATTGCCTTCTTCTTGTTCATGGCTCTCTTCGCTCCGTTCAGGCGTGCTGGCGCGACAGGGCGCGTTCGGCGAGGAACAGCGCGCCGCCGGTCAGGGACAGGTAGTAGAGGACGTCGCGGCTGTCGACCACGCCGCGGGCCATGTTCTCGAGGTGCGAGCTGGTCGAGATGAACTCGACGAGAGGCGCTATCGAGCTGGGCAGGAAGAACTGCAGCCAGTAGACGAAGTAGAGCGCGGCGCAGACGATGAAGCCGACGATGAAGGCGACGATCTGGTTGTCGGTCAGCGTCGAGCACAAGAGCCCGATGGCGAGCAGCGTCGCCGAGAAGAGCAGCGTCCCGAGGTAGCCGGAGACGACCGGGCCCCAGTCGAGATCGCCGATGCCGGAGACGGTGAAGGCGTAGGCGAGGGTCAGCCCGAGCGCGGTGGCGATGAGCGCGAAGCCGGCCAAAAACTTGCCGAGCACCACCTGCCAGTCGGTCACCGGCATCGTGGTGAGCAGCTCGAAGGTGCCGCTCTTTCGCTCCTCGGAGACCAGCCGCATGGTGACGGCCGGCGCGAGGATGACGAGCAGCATCGACGGCGAGAAGGGCGAGGGGTGGAACAGGCCGCGCAGGTCGGCGCGCTCCATCAGGAACAGGGCGCTGAAGAACATCCACCCGGCGACCAGCAGGAACGCGGTGACCACGATGTAGGCGATGGGCGAGTCGAAGTAGCTCTTGATCTCGCGACGGGCGATGGCGAGCACCTTAGGCATGGGCGCCTCCTTCACCGCGGGTCAGGCGGCGGAACGTGTCTTCGAGCGAGATGTGCTCGCGGTGCAGGTCGAGAAGGACGAGCTGGTTGGAGACCGCGGTCGAGAAGAGCGCCTCGCGCGGGTCGTCCTGGCCGGCGGTCAGCACGCGGAAGCCCAGGGTCGAGCCTCCCTCGCCGTCGGCCGGGTTGACCGAGCGCACGCCGGGGGTCGCCTCGAAGAGCTTGCGCACCGCCTCGACGTCGGGCGGGGTCGAGGCGCGGCTCTTGACCACCACGCGGATGACCGTGCCGCTCTCGCGCTCGGCGAGCTTGTCGGGGGTGTCGTCGGCGACCAGCTTGCCGTCGGCGACGATGATGATCCGCCCGCAGGTCGCCTGGACCTCGGGGAGGATATGGGTCGAGAGGATGACCGTCTTCTCGCGGCCCAGGTCCTTGATGAGCTCGCGGATCTCGACGATCTGGTTGGGGTCCAGGCCGCTGGTCGGCTCGTCGAGGATGATCAGGTCGGGGTCGTGGACGATGGCCTGGGCGAGCCCGACGCGCTGGCGAAAGCCCTTGGACAGGTGGCCGATGTCCTTGCCGAGCACCTCGAGCAGGCCGCAGCGCTGGCAGATGGCCTTGAGCTTCTCGCGCCGGCCCTCGCGCGGCACCCCGCGCAGATCGGAGGCGTACTCGAGGAAGTCGAGCACCATCATGTCGTTGTAGAGAGGCGCGCTCTCCGGCAGGTAGCCGATGCGCGCGCGGGTCGCGAGCGGGTCCTCGGCGACGTCGATGCCGCCGACCAGCGCCTTGCCTGCGCTCGGGCGCAGGAAGCCGGTGAGGATCTTCATCGTCGTGGTCTTGCCCGCGCCGTTCGGTCCGAGGAAGCCCACGACTTCGCCCCGCGAAATCTTGAAGGAGAGGTCGGTCAGAGCCCGGGTCTGCCCGTAGCTCTTTGACAGTGACCTGGCCTCCACCATGGGGGTGGTTTCAGCGTCCGCCATGTTCACTCCGGTCGAATCCTGCCCCGGGAATGGGGCAGGGAAGGGCCCACCAAACAAGGAAGGTGGTGTTCTATTCCCTGTGGTTTTGCAGTTGATCGCGCCCGGCGCGGCAGGGCGCAAGGGGACGGCGCGAATGCTAAGCAGGCGGAAACAGGTGTCAAGCAGGCTGAAGGGGACTTTTTCCAACGGAAGGGGGCGGGGCGCCCGGTGGTCGGGGGCGGGAAGGTGCGGGAGCCCGCCGTCTCGATCATCCATCCTCGTGCCGAGCCCAACCCCAGAACCCCAGTCTCGCCGGGTCGCCTAGCATGCTCGTCATGCCCCTGCACAACACCCCTGAGTGCTTCGCCGCCCAGCTTCGAGAGGGCCACTACAACGAGCTGCGCGTGGCCCTCTTCTTCATGTTGCGCGGCAGCCTGGTGCGCATCGGCTTCTGCGACGGGCGTTACGACATTCAGGTCCAGCCGCCGGACAAGCCGGAGCTCCACGTCGAGGTCAAGTGGGACAAGCGAGCAGGGGAGACGGGCAACCTCTACTTCGAGGTCGAGAACACGCGCCAGCGCTGCCCGTCCGGCGTCATGTCCACCAGCGCCGGCTGGTGGTGCCACGTGCTGGGCGACGGGGAGGAGGCGCTGCTGGTGGAGGTGGAGGCGCTCCGCGTCTTCCTCGTGAGCGGCGGGTTCCGCTCGGTCCATACCCAGGCCGAAGACAGCAACAGTCGCGGCCTGCTGGTGCCTCGGGCGCGTCTGGCGGCACTTGCCCGTTCTCTCTGGGTGCGCCTTCCCACGGTCGAGGATTTCTTCGGGGAGGTCTTCCGGGGCGCAGCGGAATGAAGGGGCGGAAGAGCCCTGCGTCCCGGCGACCGGCGCTCCTTGCTTTGGCACCGGGAGCGGGTCTTCGGGAGCAGGCAGAAGCTGGGAGTCGCTAGCTCGCCCCGGCCGCCTGTCTCTTCGTGCCCGCGGGGTTGCTGACTCGGAAGAGTGGCAACACGAGCGGAGGCAGGCCCATTCGATTGGTCGTCGCGTGGACGGTCTCGCGCAGGTAGGGCCAGGCGTTGACCACGCCGTTGAGGTTCGCGAAGTGCTTCAGGTGCTCCTCGCTGAGGTCGGGGGAGGACTTGAAGGAGTAGCGCAGCGCCAGATCGCACCGGATCTTGACCCGCTCCCTTCCTTCCTTTGCTGCCTCGCGTGCGATGACCTCGAAGCTCACGAGTACGTCGAGAAGCCCGCGCTCCTGGTCGTAGTCAAAGCGGGCGGAGTGCGCGGCGCTAACCTCATTCCTGCCCTTCAGCGATGGCGGTGCCATTCCCCCGCCGAGGAACTCGGCCGACCACGCCCGCAGCGCTACCGAGTCGAGCTCGACGGCGTTGGCGATTTCGCCGGCCATCTTCAGAGGATTCTTTTCGGACGGGGCCGGACGCCCCGCCTTGCTGGCCGTCATTCGATCTCCTCCTGCTCGCCCCACAGGCCGTAGGCGGTCTCCGCGAGCACCCAAGGGCCTTGGGTAATCGAGGAGACCGCCTCGACGGCGGTCTCGAGGCTGGTCTCTCTCTCCTCGTCTCGGCCGACGAAGACGAAGCCCTCTTCGTCCTCCTCGCACCGGGCGTGGAAGTGCAGGCCAACCGCCACGGCGAGCTCTGCGGCGGTCCCGAAGCGAAAGTTCGGACCCTGGAGCAGTTGCGTGATGGCGGCCTTGCTCTTGCCGAGCCGCTTGGCGACTTCCGCGCGGGTCAGGTTCTGCGCCTCCATCGCGCGCACGACGGCTTCGGTGAGCTCCATGATCGCGTTCTCGCGGTCGTAGATGGCTTGAGCGCGAAGGTCGGAGAACCTCCGCATCGTCCTCTTGTCGGCGGTCTTCATCGTTCAGCTCCTCGAGAGGCTGTAGGGCCACGCTGCTTTGATCGTGTCCTCATTCTTCTCGAACCAAGCCTTGATCTCCTTTCCCCTCCGGACCTCCGCGGGCGGCGCCTCGTCCTTCTTCTTGATGAAGCCATGGGTGACGACCAGGAGCCCGCCTGGTGACTCGAAGCAGGGCATGCGTATCTGCTTGCTCTTGAACTCGAATATCCCGGCATCGAGCAGCTTGTACTTCTCGCGGTTCGCGATGAGGTCGCGCGCGGACCAGTCGAACAGATGCTGCATCTTGATCTGGTCTTCGAGCCGGAGCTCCCGCAGAAACTCGAGGGCAGGGACGCGTCCTTTGAAGGGCGCGGCCACCACGATCCGTCGAGGGCCTTCTGCGAGTAGCTCATCGTCGAACACCTCTCTGGTTAAGGTAAGGCTTAACTCCTTGGCAACAAGTTTTCCTCCTTCTGCGACCGGGCGAGGTCTCGGCCGCCCGCGGGAGGCGGAGGGCGGCCGCCGAGACGGCGGCGCTCCCTTCCTCGCGTGCGCGGCTCTCGCCCGCGCACCCTCCGAGTCGGCGGCGCCCCCAGCCTCCGGCGCCGCTTCCACCCCCGACTGTCCGATACCGGCCACTGCCCGTGGAGCTGCTTACGAAACTCTATCCCCCAAGAATCCGCGCGCCGATGCTGCCTTGCGTTGGTCACCCCAAAACCCGTCAAGGAGGCAGTCATGGCCAAGAAGAGCTCGAACACCTGCCGCTTCACCGTCCGCGTCAGCTCCCGCCGCATCCTCGCCAAGAAGCTGCAGGAGGCGCTCTACGCCGACCGCATCGCCCGCTGCGGCCTGCTCGCCAGCGACCTGGCCGAGATCCACACCCAGGGCGAGCTCGCCGAGCGCTACGACCGCGAGCAGCACGCCGACCTCGCCGAACAGCGCTCGGCCCTCGGCTCCTCGGCGATCAAGTGGCAGGCGGTCGTCGAGGAGGACGACGCGCTGCGCAGCCGGCTGCCGGCGGTGACCCGCGACCTCCAGGCCAACCCGGAGACGGCGAGCCAGGCCGCCTGGCTCACCAGCGTCAGCTTCGAGCGCTATCGCTTGCGCCCGGTCACCTCGACCTCGGGGCCGGCGCAGGCCGACGACGGCGACACCGCCACCTCGCCGGAGTCGGCGCCGCAGCGCGAGCGGGTCGCGCGCAACGACCGGCTGAGCAACGCCCAGGCGATCTCGCACTTCTCCAAGGCGCTGCTCGAGTCGCCGCGCGCGCCCATCGTCGCCGCGCTCGAGGCCCGCGGCTTCACTCGGGAGAGGCTCGTCGCCCTCGGCAGCAACGCCGATGCCCAGGTCGCCATCCTCGGCGCGGTCAGGCTCAGCGCCCCCGAGGCGGGCAGGCTCGAGTCCGAGGCGGTCGCGGCCCAGAAGGCGGCCTGGGAGTCCTGCAAGCGGATGATTCGCGCCGCGGTCGCCGGCGACCCGGAGCTCGAGCGGATGTACGCGGCCTGCTGACGCGCTGACGGCTCGGCGCAATCTCCAATCGCGCGTTGCCCCCGGCCCCCCGCGCCGGAGGCAACGCGCTTCTGTTTGCGGGTCGGCGGCGAGTGCGCCCCGCACGTTTCGGCGGACGCGGTGCCTCGGCCTGGGGCCGGTAGCAGAGAGCGCGGAGGAGGAGTTGGCGACGACCGTGGTGGGAGCCGCCCGCGTCCACGGGGTATCGCCGCCCGCTCGAGGCCGGTGGACGGATGCGCGGGGCGAAGATCGATTTCTCGTCTGGATGAAGTGCGGCCGGCGCCGAAGGGTATCGCCGCCGCCAAAGGCCCGCGCGCGGATGGGCAGGGTAGGGATCGCGATCTCGTCTGGAGGAGTTTTGCCGCCGAGACGAGGGTGCGCGGGATCGCCGGATATGGTCGAGCCCCTTTCGGGGTGCCTGTCACCGGAGCGCCAAATATGGTCGAGCCCCTTTCGGGGTGCCTGTCACGGGACCGCAGAACATGGTCGAGCCCCTTTCGGGGTGCCTGTCGCGCGGTCAAAACGTCCCAATTCGGGGGCCCGATCTGCTCGGAGACCGTGGCCGGAGCCGCGGTCGGCGGGCTGGGGGAACGCCTGGGGACCTCGGGGCTCGTATTGCGAGGCGCCCGCGCTCGTTCGCCGACAGTTAACCGGCCGATACCCCCGCGGGTATCGCCCTGCGAACTCACCGAGAAAGGACGGAGGAAACCATGAAGCGAGGACTCATCGCAGTAGCCCTGACCGTCGCGCTCGCCATTCCCTTGGCCGCCCAGGCGAAGGGGCACCGTCGAGGACACTCTGGCCGCGGAGAAGGCCGCGGGATCGCCTCGCTCGACCTGACCCCCGAGCAGCGCGAGCGTTTCAAGGCCCTGCGCAACGAGCTGGCGGAGCGGACCGCGCCGGTACGCGAGCAGGTCCAGGCCAAGAAGGCCGAGCTGCAAGTGCTCTGGTCGGCCGAGGTCCCGGAGCGCAACGCCATCTTGGCGAAGCAGGAGGAGATCCAGCGACTGCGCAGCGAGCTGCGCGTCGCGCGGGTCGACCATCGGCTGACGGCGCTGAAGATGCTGACGCCGGAGCAGCGGGCCGAGCTGAACAAGCGGATGGCCGACCGGCCCAAGCACCAGCGCCATGGCAAGCACGGCCGCGGCTTCGGCCCGGGTGACGGCTCGGGCGAATGCAGGATGGGGCAGTAGCAGGGTGAATGACCGCCCGGCGGCTCCTCGTGGGCCGTCGGGCGGTCTGCGTTTCGCGAGCAGCTTCGCTATTGCTGGGCGGGCTGCTGCTGCTGCTGTTGTTGTTGCTGCATGCGCTGCTCGGCCTGCTGCATCTGGAGGCCCATCGCCTCCCACTGGCTGCCGAGCGCGCGCGCCAGGCTCTGAACCTCTTCGGCTTGCTGGCGCTGCTTGGCGTTGAAGCGGATGACCGCGCCCTCGCGCGTGTTCTCGACCTCGATGTCGGCTATCTGCCCGAGCCGTGGGCCAAAGCCCATCGGTCCCATCATCATCATTCCGCCGCGCATGCCCTGGCGCATCGGGCAGCTCGGGCAGGGACAGGCTTGTTGCTGGTCGCCCGCACCGCCGACGCCCGGCTGCCCGTCTGGCGGCAGGGTCTGGTCGGCCGGCTGCTGCTGGGGCATCGGCTGCTGGTCGCCCGGGGCGCCGACGCCCGGCTGCCCGTCTGGCGGCAGGGTCTGGTCGGCCGGCTGCTGCTGGGGCACCGGCTGTTGGTCGCCCGGGGCGCCGACGCCCGGCTGTTGAGGCTGCGGCACCGCTTGATCCCCGGGTTGCTCGGGGACCGTCTGCATCTGGGGTTGTTGGACCTCGTCCTGCGCGTATGACGGCGCGCCGCAGAACAGCAGCGCGAGCGCGCTCGCGAACACGAGCCTCATGCTTCCCTCCCTTGGCCCCCGGTCGGGGCTCACCCATCGGGTACAGGTTGAAACTAAGGTGCGCTGTGTCGGGATGCGCCAATGCTCCGAGGGTGTGGGGAGGGGGCGGGCGAGCCGGCCCTCGTGGTCGATAGACGGGCGGATTGCCGTGCGCTCCTGGCGCATCACGCACCCTGCTCGGTTTGACGACCGGCGCATTGCAATTCGCCCCTGCCGACGCGGCCGACGGGCGCATCGCCATCCATGAGGGAAGGAAATCTCCGCGAGGCGCGTTTTCCCGGACCCGAGGGCGCGCCTGGATGACGGACAGCGAGACGACGACAGCGAAGGAGGGCCTCTTCGGAAGGCTCAGCCTTCGAGGGTTCGTGCTGTTGGCGGCCGGAATCTCCTCGGCGCTCGCGCTGGCGGCGGTGATCACCCTGGTCGGCTACGTGGGTCACTTCCGGCATCTGAACCACGGCATGAGCCAGGCCATCGAGCGCGTCCGGGCGGCCGAGCACATCCAGGCCGACCTGCTGCGCTACCACCAGCGCGCCGGCTTGAGCCTGCTCGCCAGTCCCGAGGCGAAGCGGGCGCGGCTGCGCGACACCAAGAGCTTCGAGCGCAGGCTGCAGCGCAACGTCGAGCTGACGCACCGCGGCTCGCTTGGAGAGTCGGAGGCGCGCGCGCTCGAGAAGGTCGAGCGCGCGCTCGTGAACTACCTGGCCGTCTACGGGCAGGTCGAGAGGACGGCCGAGGTCTCGCCGCTGCTCGCCCTGCGCGACCTGAACGAGGCCTACGACCTCGCCTTCTCGGCGACCGACCGGCTCATCGACCTCGATCTCGCGCTCTCGGCCGAGGCGCACGAGCAGGCCCAGTTCGGGCACGCCGCGGCCATCACCGCGCTGACCATCCTCTTGCTGCTGATGGCCACGCTCGCAGTGGTCATCCGCGCCGAGCGCGCGTACGTCTTCCGGCCGTTGCTCTCCTTGAAGAGGGCGATGCTCCAGTTTGCCCAGGGGCGCCACCGGCCGGCGCCCGAGGCGGGCACCCGCGACCTTCGGGAGATCACCCGCTCTTTCAACGAGATGGCGGGCGCTCTGGCGCGCAACCGCGAGGCGCAGCTTCGCTACCTGAGCGGCGTCGCGCACGACCTGCGCAACCCGCTCACCGCGCTCAAGGGCGCGGCCCGGCTCTTCGCCCCGGGGCGTTCGGCGCCGACCGAGCAGCGCGCCCGCGAGCTCTCCGCGCTCCTCCTGCGGCAGGTCGAGCGGCTCGACCGGATGGTCGGCGATCTCCTCGACTCGACGCGCATCGAGGCCGGCACGCTCGAGCTGAGGCGCGAGCCGGCAGATCTTCGCGCGCTGGCCGCCGAGGCGGTCGAGCTGTTCGGCAGCTCGTCGGAGCACCACCGGATCGAGCTGACCGCGCCCGAGCGCCTGCCCGCCTCGGTCGACCCGCTGCGGGTCTCGCAGGTGCTCAACAACCTGCTGAGCAACGCCATCAAGTACTCGCCGGACGGAGGCATGGTGCGGGTCGCGCTCGCGCGCGACGCGAGCGCGGCGCGCATCCGGATCTCGGACCCGGGGATAGGCATCCCGGCCGAGGAGCTGGACACCATCTTCCAGCCGTTTCGCCGCTCGAGCACCGCGCCCGAGGGGATTCCGGGCGTCGGGTTGGGGCTGTCGGTCACCCGGCGCATCGTCGAGGCGCACGGCGGGCGGATCACCGTCGAGAGCAGCAAAGGGCAGGGCAGCGTCTTCACGGTGACCTTCCCGATCGACGTGGCGCGGCCCGGGGCGCACGCGGTCGATCTCTCGAAGCCTCTCCCTGAGCCGTGTTGAGCCAAGGCGGGCGACGGCCCGCTGCTCGGCGGGTCTCTCCGGCGCGACGGCACGATGGCTGAGCCCGCGGCTGCCGGGGGCAAGGCTCCGATCGGCAGCTCTCCCGGGAACGACCGGCAATCGCCATCGACCCGCGCTGAGCGGCGGCGCAGCCTCCGGCTACCGAGCGAAGCGTCGGGACACGCGCACGGAGCGAATACGACCCGGAGATGAAGCTCGAAGCCTCCGGCTACCGACCGAAGCTTCCGGCATCGCGCACCCTTCCGCGAGGCAACTCCGCGGCAGGCCGGTCCAAGCGAAACGGCCGCAGGCTCTGCGCGGCGCCAAACGATCTTCGGCGAGGCCTCCCGGGTCCTTCCACAAGCCCGTCGCGCCTTGCGACCTACCGTCTCGCTTGGCAGAGTGGCCCGCCCGTTCGGTGTCCGACAATGACCTCGCCCTCCACCCGCCGCGAAGCCGACCTCTTCTGGGCACAGGTGACGGCGTTCGGCGCGCTGTGGGGGACCATCGAGATCACGCTCGGCTCCTTCCTCCACTCGCTGCGGTTGCCGTTCTCGGGGACGCTGCTGGCGACGCTGGGAGCGGTGCTGCTCATCGCGCAGCGGCAGCTCTTCCCCGCCCGCGGCGCCACGCTCGCGACGGGCATCGTCGCCGCGCTCTGCAAGTCGATCTCGCCGGGAGGGGTCATCCTCGGCCCGATGGTGGGGATAGCGACCGAGGCGATGGTCGTCGAGGCCGCGCTGCTGCTCGCGCCGCGCGCGCTCGGCTCGGGGATGGCCGCGGGCGTGCTGTGCGTGGGCTTTGCCAGCTTCCAGAAGCTCGTCACCCAGTACGTCTTCTACGGGGGCACGGTGCTCGAGCTCTACCTCGCGGCGCTGCGCAAGGCGGGCCAATTGCTGGGCATCGAGCGGCAGGCGTGGTGGGTGCTTGCCGCGGCGCTGGCTCTCCTCGCAATGGTGGGCGCGGCTGCCGGTGCTCTCGGCCGGCTGCTCGGGGAGAAGAGCAGAGCTCGGCTCGCGGAAGCTCGCCCCGAAGGCCCCATCGGCGAGCGCGGGCCGAATGGCGCCGGCAGGCTCGCTGGAACCAAGAGCTCAGCGAGCGTGCGGAGCATCGCCGGGGCTGGCGAAGGTGGAATCGAAGAGCCCCTCGACCGACGCGGCGTCCCCGGCGGTCGAAGGTTCGGGGCGACCGGACCGGGACCTCGCGTCGACGCCGAGCCCGCGGGGAAGGCGCGCCGGGTCGGGTTGGGCCTTGCTGCCGCGGGCTGCATCGGGCTGCAGATCGACGGCTCGCTGACGTGGTCTGCGGCCTCGCTCGGGATCTGGCTCGGGCTGCTCTGGGCGTTCTCGCCCCGCAGCCTGCGCCGACTGTGGATGCCGAAGTTCTGGGGCTTCTCACTGGCGCTCGCCCTCGCGAGCGGGGTTCTGTTGGGCAAGCCGGCCGCCCGGGTCTTGGGCGTTCCCCTCTCGCTTGTCGGGCTCGAGGCGGGGCTTCTGATGGTCGTGCGCGGAGCCTTCGTCTTCGGGCTGACCTCGTGGGCGAGCACGACCCTTCGGCGCGACCACCTCGAGCGGGTCTTCGGGAGGCTCGGGCTGTCGCGGCTGGGCGGGGCCCTGACCGCGGCGTTCGGCCTGTTGCCAGTGTTAAAGGATCGGCTCGTCCATGCGCGGGCACAGCTTCCCGGGCGAGGCGAGGGGCGCCGGCTGTCCCGGGCCTTCGCCGTCGCGGTGGAAGTGGTCTGCGAGACCGCGCGGCTGGCCCAGGAGATCGCCGGCGAGAGCGAGCGCCCGGCGATTGTCGCGATCATCGGCGCGCCGGGGACCGGGAAGACGACGGTGGTGCTCGGCGTCGCCCGCCAGCTTGCGAACCAGGGGCTCGCCGTTTCGGGAATCGTGCAGCTCGCCCGGCGCGAGGCAGGCCGCGCGCTCGACTATCGCCTGCAAGAGGTGTCGAGCGGAGAGGGGCGCCCCTTCGCGTCGCGCGCGGCGCAAGGGCACGGCTTTGTTTTCGAGGCGGCCGGATGGTCGTGGGCGCGCGAGCGCATCGAGCGGGCGCGGGCTGAGGCGGAGGTAGTCATCGTCGATGAGCTCGGCCGGCTCGAGGGCAGGGGAGAGGGCCATCTGCCCGCGTTGCTCGAGCGCGTCGAGGCCGAGCGCGCTCGGCTGTGGATCGTCGCGGTCCGCGAGGACGCGGCCGACGAGATCGAGCGCAGGCTCGGCGGGTTCAAGGCTCGCATTCGCGCGGCTGACGGGGATGGGGCGGTTGCCAACGCGGTGGCACAGGCATCGGGGCTCATCGCGGAGCGGGGCGATGGCGAGGTGGCAGCGCTCGGGTGAGCTGCGGCAGCGATTCGACCGGTATCGACGCGGTTGCTGGAGTCGCGCTGCCCGGCTCGACCCTGCACGCCGCCTTCAACCGAGGTCGCGAGAGCCGACATCCGCGGGGAGAAGGATGCTTCAAGGAAAAGCGGAGCGGCGCCTGACGAAACGGGCACGGCCGCGTTGAAGGCAGGGATTCAAGTGCCCTCTCACCTGGCCCGAGCAAGGCCCGAGATCGGGCTTTCACAGGGCGCTGGCGCGCGACGGTAGCTGGGACCGGTCGTCCGCTGACGCGGGCCGGTCGTTCAGCGTTCGCGGACGGCTGGCGCGCCGTCGACGATGCGCAGCCTCGTCACTGGTAGATGACGCACCAGCACACGTCGTGGTCGCTGGTCTCTCTTCCGTCCCACGACACGGTGCCGCAGTTCCCGCCGTACGGCAGGTTGCTGGCCTCGCAGCCCCTCTCGCAGTCGTAGGTGACCTTGAAGCCGTTCTCGTCGCAGACGGTGATGAAGTCGCCGTCGCACTTGGGGTCGGTCTGGCCGCTACAGGGCTCCCAGCAGTTGTCCCAGTAGGCCATCCCGCGGTGGGCGTCACAGGTGGCAGCTTTCATGATCTCCAGGCATTCGGCGCTGTAGGCGTAGATGCCGACGCTGTTGATGCATTGCGTCTCGTCGACGCCCAGCTCGCAATCCTCGATGGCCTCGCAAATCTCCTCGATCTCGTCGCTGCAGGCGACGGCGAGGAGCGACGACAGCAGAATCACCAGCAGGTGCTTGCGGCTCATCGTGTGCTCCGGTTTCCAGGGGTTTGGACTGGAGACTACTCGCCGAGCGAGCAAGCGGAAACCCGTTCTTCCGAAATCGCGGCTCTTTGACCCACGGCGCAGCCCGAGCGAAGGTCGGTGTCCTCCTGCGCCGCGACACCTCGGCGTGAAGAGGCGGTGCCAGGACCGCGCAAATTGATGACACCCGCTGGCGAAGCCGGGAGGCCACGAGTTGCTCGACTTCGAGCTCCGGTTGGCCGCCTCTTCTCGCGCCTGGCGACAGGCCCCGGGGACGAACGGGCAGGGGTGATCTGCGCGGGGTCGCGGCCGCGGGCGTGCGCCGTCTTCGGCCGGTTCTTTCTCTTGCGAGGCAGGGGGGCGTTGGTGTACCTCTGCCGACGAATTCCGACCCCGTAGCTCAGCAGGATAGAGCGGCGGTTTCCTAAACCGTAGGCCGCGCGTTCGAGTCGCGCCGGGGTCGCTCTCGCCGGGGCAGATGCCGCAAGGTCTCTGCCCCTTTGTGCTTGTGCCGTGAGCCAACCGACCGCCATCCCCGCTCCGCCTGCTCTCGCCTCGGCCCGATTCCCGGAGGAGATCCTCGTCGTCCTGCGCACGCTCCGGCGCGCCGGCTACGCGGCCTTCCTCGTCGGCGGGTCCATCCGCGACCGGCTCCTGGGCAAGGAGGCGAAGGATCACGACGTCGCCACGAGCGCCCGCGCCGAGGTCGTCGCCGGGTTGTTTCGCCGGGTGATTCCGACCGGGATCAAGCACGGCACGGTCACGGTGCTCCTCGGCGACATGGCGATCGAGGTCACCACCTTCCGCGGCGAGGGCGAATACCGCGACGGCCGCCGCCCCGCGTCGGTCTTCTTCATCGAGGATGTCGTCGAAGATTTGGCCCGGCGCGACTTCACCATCAACGCGATGGCCTTCGACCCGGAGACCAAGACGCTGGTCGACCCGTTCGGCGGCACCGAAGACCTCGCGCGCCGGCTGGTGAGATGCGTTGGCGATCCGCTGAAGCGCTTCGGCGAAGACGGGCTTCGTCCGCTGCGGGCGGTCCGCTTCGCCTCGGTGCTCGACTTCGAGATCGAGGCCGCCACCCGCGAGGCCGTCCCCAAGACGCTCGAGACCTTCGCCAAGGTCGCGCAGGAGCGCGTGCGCGAGGAGCTGACCCGGCTGCTCGTCGGAGGCCACCCGGCCCGCGGCGTGGCGCTGCTGCGCGAGACCGGACTGCTGGCGCGCATCCTGCCCGAGGTCGCGGCGCTCGTCGGTGTCGAAGAGCAGGGCAGGGACGCCTTCGAGCTGACGCTCGCGCGTCTCGATCGGATTCCGGGCGACCTCGAGCTGCGGCTGGGGGCGCTGCTCCATGACCTCGAGCTTGCGCCTCGGCCCGCGAAGCTGCCGAAGCGCTTGGGCCGGGTCGAGGCGGTGCTCGACAGGTTGCGCTATCCGCTCAAAGTGATCGAGCAGGTCGGTCTGCTCGTGAAGCATCGCGACTTCGCGCTGAGGCGGTATGCGGACGATGCGGCGCTGCGGCGCGCGCTCGCCACGGCCGGCCGGCAGCGCGTCGCCCCGCTGATCGCACTGGGCCGCGGCCAGGCGAGCGCGCTGGGAGACGAGGCGCTCCTGCGGGACGCCGACGTGCTCGAAGGGCGTGTTGCCGAGCTGCTGGCCCGCGATCCTCCGCTCACGCCGGGGGAGCTGGCCATCGATGGGCGGCGGATCATGGAGCTGCTCGGGTTGCCTCGCGGTCCGCAGGTGGGACACGCCGTGCGCTATCTGATGGAACGGGTCCTGGATGACCCCGACCTGAACACCCCCGATAGCCTCGAGCGGCTCTTGAGGGATTGGTTCTCTTCGCAGGCGTAGGCTAGGTGCCCGATTTCCGGGCCTGCTCGAGTCCCGCCTGGACGAGCGTCCCGGGTTTCCACAGGTTTCCCACACCTGGACAACCGCCGTGGGATCGAAAAGGCGCAAAAGCAGCGGGGCGGGGTGCTGGTTTTCGGGCAGTCTTCTCGAGTACAACTGTAAAAGCGGGCACTTGGAGCTTCGGCAAGAGGCCCGGGCAACTGTTGACCAGTGCGCGGAGCGGCTCCAACGCGAGCCCCACAGGTGTGTGGATAGTCTGTGGAAATCGTGCTTGACAGCGGCCAACAGCCCGACGTGCGGGGCTCTGCGCCCCTCGGACCAGGGCCCCAATTCCGATGGTTCGAGAAGAGGCCCAAACCTTCCCCCGGTCGGGGTTCGACGGCTATACTTTTTCGCTCCGAACAAACCGGGCGCGGCGGGTGCGCGAGTTGGCCCTTCGCCCCACCGTTTTCAAAAGAGGCCGCCCGCTCGAGAGGGCAGGGGCGGAACTGCTTGCGGGAGAATTCATGACCGATCCGGCAGCGGGCGAGCGGACCCCTCGCATCCTCCTCATCAAGGACGAGGTCGACGAGCGGGCCAAGATGGCGAGCACCCTGCGTGGTGCCGGCTTCGAGGTCCTCGAGGTCGGCAACGGCCTCGCGGGCATCGAGGCCGCCATGGCCTGCAGGCCCGACCTGCTGCTGGTCGACCTGCACCTGCCCGACCTCGACGGTTCGGAGGTCGCCAGCAAGCTGCGGCGACTGGGGCTCGAGCGACTGCCCATCGTCGCCCTCGGCAAGCCCGGCAACGAGCGCGGGGTGGCGCTTGCGGCCGGCTGCGACGCGACGATCCCCAGCCCGCCGGACCTCGCGCTGCTGCCAGGGCAGGTGCGCGAGTTTTTGTCCGGCAAGCGCGACAAGCTGCCAGCCGAGGACGAGCGGCGGTACCTGCGGGTGCTGGCGCAGTCGCTCGTCGAGAAGCTCGAGGCGAAGGCGGGCGAGCTGACGGCGACCAACGAGCGGCTGCAGCGCGTCGATGAGCTCAAGAGCGAGCTGATGCAGTCGATCTCGCACGAGCTGTCGACGCCGCTCACCCCGCTGGCCGGCTACCTGAAGATCCTCCAGAGCGAGAAGCTGGGCGCGCTCAACGAGCGGCAGAAGAAGGTGCTCGAGGCGATGTTGCAGAGCGCCGATCGCCTCTCGCGCACCATCGACAACCTGTCCGACTTCGCCGTCCTCGAGACCGGCAACTACCGGACGCGGGCCGAGCCGCTCAGCCCGGCGAAGGTCGCCGAGAAGCTCGTCGAGCAGATGCAGCTCTCGATGGCCAAGCCCAAGCACGTCCACATCACCTTGTTGGCGCCGCGCCACGACGTCTCGCTGGTCGCGGACCCGATGCGCTTTACCCAGGCTGTCGGCAACCTGCTCGAGAACGCGATCAACGCCTCGCCCCCTGGCGGCGAGGTGCTCGCCGAGATCGTCCAGGCCGACGACAAGGTGCGCGTCTCGGTCTACGACCAGGGCTCGGGCGTGGCGCCCGAGGAGCAGGAGAAGCTCTTCGAGCCTTTCCACTATGCGAAGGGCGCCCGGCACGCGGCGGTCGTAGGGCTGGGACTGGCGGTGGCTCGCAAGATTGCCGAAGCGCACGGCGGCCGTCTGGTGGTCGAGAGCCCTCCGAAGGTCCAACCAGAGATGGAGCGGGACTTCTCGGGCGCCAAGTTCACCCTCGAGCTGCCCCTTCATCCGCCGGCCTGAGGCCGAGCTGCAGACCGCGGCGAGGCCGGGCGGTCTGGCCGCGCAGACCACTGTCCAGGGAGTCGCATGAAGCGTCCGCTCGGAGTTCTCGTGCTCGCGGCCGCGCTGCTGGCCATCTCCTGCAAGAAGGAGATGACGGGCAGGCCGGTCGCGGGGCTCTTCGCCCTGAAAGGCTCAGGCCAGGTGCACCGCGGCGAGGCGTGGCGGCGCACGGCCAAGCCGGGGATGACGCTGACCGACGAGGTGACCGTCGCGCTTTCGGACAACTCGCGAGCGGTGCTCGAAGGGCTCAACGGCATGCTCGTGCTGCTCGACGAGGGAAACCACGCGTTGGGCGGTATCAAGGAGCTGTCGGTCAAGCCGATCGAGAAGCGGCGGGTCTTCTTGGTGACTGACAAGGCCGAGCGGCGCGAGGTCGGTCCGCTGCTGACGACAGCGCGCTACGAGCCGATCCAGAGCGGCCAGGGGTTGCCGCAGCAGGACAACGACACGGCCAAGGGCATGGCCTACTTCTTCACTCCCGGCGGCACCGGGGGCCAAGGCAACGAGCGCCCGGGGCACGCGGCACCGCCTCCACCGTGGGTCCTCGACAAGCGCTACGTCCACGCCCTGCGCCGTCCCCTGGCCGAGGGCGACGGGAGGCGAAAGCTCGTGGTGGCGAAGGGCGATGTCGTCGTCGAGTTCCAGGACCGAGCGACGGCGTTCGTAAGCGAGCTGTCGCTGCCGCTGGACCTGTCGGAGGTCGCCCGCGTCGTGGTGCTCGACGGCACCGCGAAGCTCGAGCTGCCGGGGGGCGAGCTCGAGCTCGACGATGGCGAGGAGGCGGAGCTGCGCTGACCAAGACGTGCCGCGACGATGGGCGCGGCCGCTGCTTCGCGTCGGGCGGACCGGAGGGCCGGCTTTCGTGCGCTCTCGTGCCGGCCGCCGGGAACCCTCTTGTCGCCCGCGGATCTGCCCATCCCTCCACGGGCCATCCCTATGCGCTCCTGCCAACCTGCGACCGATCGTTTGGGTTCCGGGTGATGCCCGGGCAGTCGGCTCTCGACCCGTCGGCTGTCGCGCTCAACGCCCGGCTTCGAGGGCCGAAAAGGCGGTATCAATCGCCTTCGCGTCGAGCCCCTTCGCGTCCTTGCCGCCGGCGGTGAGCAGCGATTCCCGAAGGCGTTTGTAGCGCTCAGGCTCGAGCTCGCCCTTTCGCGCGAGGGCCCGAACCTCTTCGAGGCGTCGCCGGAGCGGGTCGCGCAGACTCCGGTCGGCGAGCCGCCCCTCGATGCGGGCCGTCGGGACGAACGCGTCGGCGTAGTTGAGCATCGCGCCTCGCCAGCCGGTCGCGAAGAAGACGGCGAGCGCGACGACGGCGACTCCGTAGGTGACCAGCGCCGGGCGCAGGGCGCGGGAGGGGACAAAGGCGTGGCTCGCCTCGTCGGCGGCTTCGCGTTCCCGCTGATTCGGCTCGGGAGAGGAGGCTGGTCGCGCGAGCCTGTGGTAGGCGGCGAGCAGAAGCGCGGTGGCCACCAACGAAACAGCGCCGTAGAGCCCCGCCTCGCCGAGGTCGGCCGCACCGGTGGGCGGCGGCTCGCCGAGCGCCGCAATCATCAGCGCGCTCGCGATGAGGTTGTTGGCTGCGTGCGCGACGATGGCCGGCCAGAGCGAGCCCGACCAGAGCGCGAGCAAGCCGAAGAGAACGCCCAACTCAACCCGCGCCAAGAGCCCGGCGGGGTCGAGGTGGAGCAAGGAGAACAGGACCGCGGCCACCACCACGCCCGCCAGCCTTCCGAAGCGCGCGCCCAGGACCGTCTGAAGGTAGCCGCGAAAGGCGACCTCTTCGCAGAGCGGGGCGAAGAGGCCGACGGCGACGACGACTGCCGCCAGCTCAGGAGCCGAGGCGTCGCGAAACAGCCGCAGTGCGTCGGCGGACTTGGCCACGCTCGGCAGGAAGGCGCGGCTGAGCGCCTGGATGGCGCCGGCGAGCAGGAAGTTGGCGGCACCGAGGGCGAAAGCCACCGCGAGCAACCTGCCGGGCGCTCGGCGAAGCTTCAGGAAGCGCAGGGGGCGCTGGTTCGTCGCCAGGGTCCAGAGGACGACGGGCGCGGCGAAGAAGAAGACCTCGGAGAACACCAGGCCAAACGGCACGCTGGCGACCTGCAGGAAGGCCGCTGCGGTCACCTGCAAGAGCAGGAAGACGGCGAACAGCAGGAACGCGGGCTGCCCGGCGATCGATGCGCGTGGCGAGTCGCTCTCGGACCAGAGCGTCACAGTCGGCTCCTTGCGGCCCGCCGGCGTCCGCCCTCGGCGGCCCGCTTGCGGTCAGGCGACCTTCGCCAGCTCCTCGGCGGCCATCTTGCCGAAACGCCCGGAGGCGACCTTTGCTTTCTCGAGCTCGGCTCGCGCCGCGCCCTCGTCGCCAAGCGCCCGGAGCACCTGGGCCATGGTGAAGCTGCGCTCCCCGGGGTAGGGCAGCTTGAAATCGGGCTCCTCGGCGAGAGACTTCTCGATCAGCTCCTTGGCCTCCGCAGGGCGGCCCTGCCGGAAGCGCAACAGGCCGAGGAAGTAGATGAAGAGCGGCTCCTCGGGCGTGCTCTTCATCGCCGCCTGGATCATCTCCTCGGCCTGGTCGAGCTCGCGCCCGAGGTGGCAGAGGCTGTAGCCCCAGCTCGCCTGGACGACCGCCTTGGTGGTCGCCCGCTCGGACGTGGTGATGACCCCGCGCAGGTTCTTGATGGCGTTCTCGTAGTCGCCGCGCGCGATGTGCACGAGCGCGACGTCGATCATCGCCTTCTGGCGCTCGCGCCGGAGCACCGAGGAGTCACGGATCTCGATGGCGAGCCTGAGCGCGCGCTCGAGCAGGTCGTGCTCGACGTAGAACTCGAGGACCCAGCCCTGAAAGGCCATGGTCAGCGGCCAGTGCAATACCGCGACGAGCCCGACGCTGACCGCCGCCACTATCCACGGGCGCAGCCCCGCTACCAGCCCGATGGCTATCCCGGCGACAAGGAGGCTGAATGCCACGAGGGCGGCCTCGCGATTGAAGAATCGTCCCATCTCGAGTTTCCCTGTGATTGAAGGGGATTGGCTATCATCGACGCGACGGGTTCCCTGTCAAGCGGCGAGCGGGCCGTCGACACGGCGGCTTTGGTCCCTGCGCGGCCTCAGCCTTTGCCAGGTTGCCAATGAACCGCTCGGGCTCAAGAGGCTCAACGGCCTGCTCCGGGTGCTGTCGAAAGGCTTGACCTTGACGCCTGGGGCCTGCCGGCCGACCGAGCTCCCGGAGTCTTGGTTGCGGCCCGGCCGGCTTCGGGGCTCAGGGGCGGGGGCGAGGCGCTGCGACCTTGAAGCCCGCGCGGCGATGCGCTCTGATGCCCGTCATGCTTCTAGCAGTCGACGTTGGAAACACCAATACAGTCTTGGGTGTCTTCGCCGAGGGCAAGCTGACGCACCATTGGCGCATCGAGACCGCGCCGCGGCGGACCGCCGACGAGTATGGAATCCTCGTCACGAGTCTCTTCGCGCATGCCCGCCTGGAGCCGCGGCAGGTGAGTGCAGCGGTCGTCTCGTCGGTCGTGCCTCCGCTGCAGCGAACCCTCAAGGGCATGGCTTCTCGATACTTCGGCTGTGCTCCGCTGTTCGTCGGCCCGGGGGTTCGCACCGGGATGCCGCTGCTCTACGACAACCCGGCGGAGGTGGGCGCGGACCGGGTGGTGAACGCGGTGGCGGCCTACGAGCGTTGGCGCTGCGCGCTCATCATCGTCGACTTCGGCACCGCGACGACCTTCGACGCGGTGAGCGCCAAGGGCGAGTACTTGGGCGGCTCCATCTTCCCCGGGGTGACGGTGAGCATGGAGGCGCTGTTCCGCTCGACCTCGAAGCTGCCGCGCATCGAGCTGTCCAGACCCGAGAAGGCTATCGGCCGCAACACGGTCGCCAGCCTGCAGGCGGGGCTCGTCTTCGGATACGTCGCGATGGTCGACGGGCTGTGCGCACGGCTGGCTGCAGAGATGGGCGGCAGGCCCAAGGTCGTCGCCACCGGCGGGTTGGCGCCGCTGATCGCCGCCGAATCGCAGGCCATCAACGAAGTCGACGAGCTCCTTACTCTTGACGGATTGAGGATCATCCATGAGCGAAGCCTCTGACCCCACGCTGAGCCCGCCGATCACCGCATCGGCCCCCGAGACCGTCCCAGAGAACGGCGTCGAGCCGGTCGAGCAGCCCGCGACGAGCGACCCGCTCCCGGGGATCGCGCCGCTGAGCGCCGACCGGCTCCCGCCCAACTTTCGCAAGCACGTCGACCCGGCCGCCCCGGTCGCCATCCGCGGCATGGCGGCCAAGGGCCTGGTCCCGCTCTCCCCGAGCGACATGTGTCACTGCCTGGCGATGCTCGCCAACGACCCGGACCCGAACATCGCGGCTTCGGCGCGAAAGACGGCCGCAAGTCTGCCCGACAAGATCCTCTCGGCGGGCCTTCGCGACGAGGCGCAAAACCCGCGGGTCCTTGATTTCTTCGGCGCGGCGCTCACGGGCAAGGACGGCGCGCTCGAGTACATCGTCCTCAACAACGCGGCCCACGACCTGACGGTCGCCCGGATCGTCGAAGCGACCTCGAGCACGCGCATCATCGAGATCGTCGCCGGCAACCAGTTGCGCCTCCTGCGCGAGGAGCAGGTGCTTAGGGCGCTGCTCGCCAATCCGAGCGCGTCGCGGGCGATCATCGACACGACCTGCGACTTCGCGGTCCGCTCGGGGCTCGTGCTCTCGGACATCCCGGCGATGGTCGAGGCGCACGTGCGCATCCACGGCGCCCCGCCGGCACCGCCCGAGGCGCCCGAGGCGCTCGAAGCGCAGGCGAACACCGCCAAGGCGCTCATCGAGGAGTTCGGCGCGATCCTCTCCGACCAGGAGGCCGGCGGCGAGCCGCTCGAGGACGGCAAACGGCTGAACCTGACGCAGCGGGTCGCGCAGATGAACGTCAGCGAAAAGGTCAAGCTGGCGACGCTGGGCAACAAGGAGGCGCGCACCATCCTGCTGCGCGAGCCGAACAAGCTCGTCCAGCTCGCGGTCATCAACAGCCCGCGCCTCACCGACGCCGAGGTGCTCAACCTCGCCCAGTCAAAGACGACCAGCGATGACGTGATGAGGGTGATCATGAACTCGCGCGAGTGGACCCGCCAGCATCAAATCAAGCTCGCGCTGGTGAAGAACCCCAAGGTGCCGATGGCCATGGCGATGCGCTTCATGGCGACGCTGCGCGACGCAGAGGTGCGCGAGCTCGCCAAGAACAAGAACGTCCCGAGCGGCGTCCGGATGCACGCCAAGAAGATGGGCGAAAAGAAGGGACCGCACGGCAGCTAGTCCGCCCGCGGGCGGCTCTGCCGCGCCGTCTTCGCGTGAGCGGCGGTCGCGCCGCTTGCCACGTGCGCGGGGCGGCTCACTCCGGCCGTGCCCGGCCGAGAGCCTCCACCGCCAGACCCAAAGACACCGGCCCCGCCTCGGATAAGAGGCGGGCCGGATACTACTGCGGAGGGTGCTCTGGCAGCTTAGCCGGTCGCCATCTCCTCGCCGTTTCCGGCCCCCTCGGCCTCGCCGGTGCCCGCGCCCTCCTCAAGCAGCTCGAGGGCCACGGTGAGGGCCTTCTTCGTCTTCTCCCGCCGCTTCTCGTCGGCCTTGATCTTCTGGTAGGCCTTGACGACGCGCTCTTCGTTCTTCGCGTTGACGTTCTCGAGCTCGGTGATCCGCTCGCGCAGTCCCTTGGCCTCCTCCTCGAGGCTGGCGAGGCGGTCGTTGGCCTCCGACAGCTCCTGCCGGGTCGCCTCGTGCTCGGACTGGGAGGTCTTCAGCTCGTCGCGAACGCCGTCGAGCTCGCTGTTCGCCGCGTCGAGCAGGCCCTTGGTCGAGCTCATCTCGCCGCGCGCGGCCTCGAGCTCGCGCTGCAGATCGGCCATCGCGTCCTGAGCCTGGTCGAGCTCGCCCAGGGCGGTGGCGAGCTTGGCGGACAACTGCCGCATCTCGTCCTTGGTCGAGGTGAGAGCAGCCTCGCCCTTCTTGCGCTCGGCCGCATAGGCCTCGTTGCGCTGGGTCAGGGTCTTGACGTGCGCGTCCTTCTTCGCCGACTCGGTCGTCAGCTCGGAGAGCTGCTGCTCGAGGCTGTTCTCCCGCTCGCGCAGCTCGATGACCTCCTGCTCCTTCTCGTTGAGGTCCTGCTTGAGCCGGACAATCTCCTTGTCCTTCTTGGTGTTCTGCTCCTTGAGGGCGAAGTACTCCTTGTCCTTGCCGCCGCTGGTGCTCTTGACCGCCTCGAGCTCGTTCCGCTTGCCCGTCACCTCGTCTTCGAGCTCGCGGACCCTCGACTGCAGCTCGCTCACCTTGCCGCGCAGCGCCTGCAACTCGGCGTCGTCGATCGCCGCCACGGCGGCGAGCGCCGGCGAGGCCAGGGCAGGGTGGGCGGGCTCGGAGGCCGGCTCTTCGGGCCCGTCGAGGGGGTCGAGCGTCTCGAGCGACACGTCCTCGTCGGGCTCGCTCTTCTCGTCGACACCCAACCCGTCGAGCGCCGACTCCTCCTCGGACTCGCCAAGCTCCTCGAGCGCAGCGGCAGGCGCGTCGTCCACGAGCGAGTCGAGCGAGTCGAGGGCATCGAGCGCGCTTGTCGCCTCGTCGTCCGCGTCGAGCGGGCCGGCGAGGTCCTCGAGCGCGTCGAGGGCGGAGTCCGCCTCAGAGTCGAGCGAGTCGAGGGCGGCCTCGGCGTCGTCGCTCTCCTCGAGCCCTTCGAGCCCTTCGAGCCCCTCGCTGTCGAGCTCGGGCGCCTCCTCGACCAGCCCGTCATCGGGCGGAGCCTCGACCGGCTCCTCTAGGGCAGCGGGCTCGGAGATGTCGTCGAAGGCCGCATCGAGCATGTCGAGCTCGGCGTCGGCCCCCCGGATCTCGTTCGACTCGGGCTTGAGCAGCGGCTCGTCCTCGCCGAGGCTGTCCAGGCCGAGCGACTCGTCCTCGTCCAGCACCAGGTCGTCGCTTTCGGGCTCGGGCAGGCCGATGAGCGCGCCGATCTTCTCGAGGATGGCCGGAGGATCGAAGGGCTTCTTGAGGTAGTCCTCGGCACGCGCCTTGAGCCTCTTGTGTGCCTCGAAGCCGTCGGCGTCCTTGCCGATGATGATGATGGGGATCTTCTTGAGCTCGTCGTCCTTCTTCAACTTGCCGCAGACGATGTAGCCGCTCTGCCCCGCGGCGAGCTCGACCGAGAGAACGACCAAGTCCGGCTTTCCCCGACGGACCAGCTCGATCGCCGCCTTGCCATCGGGCGTTTGGTCGACCGCGAACCCCTTCGTCTCGAGCTCTTCGTGCAGGCGCTGGGAGAACGCGGCGTCGCTCTCGATGATGACGATCTTCTTGGACATGTTTTTCCGCCTGGAAGTGGAGACGAAGCGACCGGGCGGTCACCCGCGAACGCGCCCAGGCCGACCGGAAATTTGCGGCGGATCGTAGATGGGAGGATCTGCGAAGTCAACGATTCGGCCGGCCGCCTTCCGGCCCCTGCAACAGGCTCTCGGCAAGGCGCTCGGCCGTCCGCATGCCCGGCGCGCGCGAGCCGCTTGCCGCCGTCGCTCGGGAGCAGACGCGCTCTTAGCGGCCGGAGGCCGAGACGAGCTCGAGGATGTCCTGCTCCTCGAGGTCGCTCACCAGCGAGTAGGCTATCTCGCGGTCCTTCCAGAGCACGACGTTGTAGCCCTGCTGGTTGGTGAGCAGCACCTCACGGTCGGCGATGCGCTTGCCGCCTCGCACCTCAAGATCGGGGGCGTCGAAGACAAAGAGCGAGACCCGGCGCTCTCCGCCGCTGCCGTAGGCGATGTAGGCGGCCTGCCGGTCGCTGACGTTCGAGAGCCGGGCGCCGATGACGCTCACCTTGCGCAACTGTGGCACGCGGGGCGCGAAGTCGACCTTGCCCCGCAGCCAGCGCTGGATGCCGACCGGTTGCGGGTCCTGCACCTCGAGCGGAAGCTGGCGCTTGTGGGTGGCGATGGCGGCCGCGGCGTAGGTCGCCGCTCTGTCGCGCGAGGTGCCCACGCGCAGGTAATAGACCCCGCTTCCGGCGACGATGGTCAGCGCCGCCGCATAGGCCAGGGCGGGGCGCTGCCAGAGCGGGCGGCGGGAGGCCTGCTGCTCGTCGATGCCCGCGAGGATGCGCTGGCGCAGCGCTGCCGGGGGTGCCGGGTTGAGGTTGCCCACCCGCCGGCCCGCCTCGCGCAGCTTGCGCTTGAAAGCCCGTTGCTCGTCGACCGCGGCGCGGCAGCGAGGGCACTCGACCAGATGGGCCTCGAAGGCGATCGTCTCCTCACCCTCGAACTCGGCGTCGACGAAGCTCTGCAGGAACCTTTCGAACTCTTCGCAGGTCATGCGCGCCCTGGCGGAGCTGCTCGGCAACAGCAAGCAGCCGCTTGAGAAGGGTTGTGCGAAGCTACCGGACCGCGCCGCTGCTGCGGCGGCGCCGATACTCCTGCAGGTCCGCCGGCGCCCTGCTGTCCGCGCCTTCCTCGTCCTTGAGGACGCCGGTGTCGGTCGCGTAGCGCTTGAGCATCTTCTGGAGCAGCTTGCGCCCGCGGTACAGGCGGCTCATCACCGTGCCGACCGGGCAGCCGAGGATCTCCGCGATCTCCTTGTAAGAGAACTCCTGGAGGTCGGCGAGGATCACCACCAGGCGAAAGTCGATGGGCAACTGGTCGATCGCGCCGAGGATGTCGTCGGAGAGCAGCCGCTCGAAGAGGTACTGCTCGGGGTTGGCCGCGTACTCGGTCGCGTCGCGCGAGATGAACCGCTCGTGGACGGTGTCGCGCTCGGCGCCCTCGACCACCGTGCGCTCCTTGACCCGGCGCCGGTAGCGGTTGATGAACGTGTTGGTGAGGATTTTGAAGAGCCAGGCCTTCATGTTCGTGCCGCGCTCGAACTTGTCGAAGAAGCGGTAGGCACGCATGAACGTGTCCTGGACGAGGTCTTCAGCGTCGCGTTCGTTCTTGGTCAGGCGCAGCGCCGCCGAGTACATCGGCTCCAGGTGCTGCAGCGCCAACTCCTCGAACTCGACCTTCGTGCGGTCATTTTGGCGGAAGTCAAGCATCCTTGCCGTCCGGGTATCTACTGTTCACCTGCTAAAAATCTAGCATCGGTTCGCCGATCCAACAGGGCACGCCTGCCAAGCATTCCCGCGTTCTGCAAGCACCTGGCCGAGCGGCCTTCGGGCGTTGTCGGCCGAGCGGGGCTGCTCTCTTTGGCGGGCCGTTGCCCGCCGCTGCCGATTCCCGTCAATCGAGGCCCCGTTCATAGAGCTGCTCCTCATCCAAGCCCAAGAAGTGCCCGACCTCGTGAATCAAGGTGACCTCGATTTGCTCGATCAGCTCGTCCCGACTGCGAGCGAACCTCCTGAGATTGCTGCGAAAGAGCAGGATGGCGCTCGGGAGCTGGCTCCACGGGTCGGAGGTCGACTGCTCGGTGACGGGCGTGCCGCGAAACAGGCCCAAGCTGCCCGGTGAGAGCGGAGGCTCGGAGGCCCGCAGCTCGTCGAGGTCGGGCAGCTCCTCGGCGATGATCGCCACGTTGGACAGGTAGTGCTGCACCTTCGACGGCAGCCCGTCGAGCGCGTCCTCGATGGCTCTCTCGAAGTCCCGGGCCGACATCGGCACCGGAACCGGGAACTGCTCGGGTGCGAGCGTTCGCGCCCGGCGAAAGTGGCGCTCGGCGAGGGCCGGGTCGCCCTGGTGCTCGGCTATCAGGCCGAGGTAATGGTGCGCTCGGGCATCCTCGGGCTCGACCTTGAGCAGCGCGGCAAGCTCGGCCTTCGCCTCGTCGAGCCCGCACAGCTCGAACAGGGCGATGCCCCTCTCGACCGCTATCCCGGGGAGCTCGGGGGCGAGGGCACGGGCCTTGTCGAGCACGCGCAGCGCCCCGCGGCTGTCGCCAAGACCGCCGAGCGCGGCGCTCTGCAGGATCAGCAACTCGGCCTCGCGCCGAGGCTCCTTCGCGCGGCGCGCGAGCTTTCGGGCCCGCTCTACCAGGCCCAGGGCCTCCTCGTAGGCGTCGTGGTCTCCCTCGAGATCGTAGACGAGCAGCTCGCCGGCGGCCTGGAGCAGGTCGAGATCGTCGGGCGCCTGCACGAGCGCCTCGCGAAACAGCTCACAGGCCTCGTCGACCTCTCCCACGCTGGCCAGGGCGGCGGCCCGGTAGGTGAGGGCGTCAAGGTCGCCGGGAAACCTCTCGAACAGGCGCCCGGTCAGCTCGAGCGCCCGGTCGAAGTCCCCCTGCTCGAAGGCTTGGTCGATGCGGTCAAGCTCAGGCTCGACCTCGGATGCGGCTCGTGCGTCGTCTCGGGTCATGGCGACGAGACGATAGCGCAACTGGCGCCGGCCGCCATTGGCGGCGATAGGCGGCGTTGTCCAAGAATCGACCTCGGATGCGCCCGATGTTAGGCTGCCCTGCAAGGTGAAGATACTCGTTGTCGACGATGACTCGGACCTAAACCGGGCGCTCTCGCGCTTTCTCGAGAAGCAGGGCTACGAGGTCCACTCGGCGGGCGACGCCCTGCAGGCGCTCGACGTGGTGGCCCGAGTCGCGGACCTCGGCCTGGTGATCGCCGACGTGATGATGCCCTACCTCGACGGCATCACCTTCACCGAGATGCTCAAGGCGGACCCGCGCAACAAGAGCCTGCCCATCATCCTTTTCTCGGCCCACCCGGACGACAAGAAGGCCGACCTCTCGCTGCGCAAGGGCGCGGCCTTCTTCCTTCCCAAGCCCATCGACTTCGAGAAGCTGCTCGCCCTGGTGAAGTTCGCCGAGTAGGCGCACCCGCTCTCGACTCAGGCTGTGCCCCCACCGGCCTGCCGCGCACGCGCGCCGGGCGGCCCGCGGGGCCTTGCTTGACGAGTGTGTGCGAGCGGTTAGATTAGCGCTCGCTCAAGGCGACTGCCAACGCTCGCCTGCAGAAGTTTTCCCAACGTTTACAGGAGGTTTGCTTCGATGGCAGCTAAGGAGATCTGGTTCAATCGCGCCGCTCGCGAAGCGGTTCTGCGCGGAGTTCGCACCCTTGCCGACGCGGTCGAAGTCACCCTCGGCCCCAAGGGGCGCAACGTCGTCATCGAGAAGAGCTTCGGGACCCCGACGGTCACCAAGGACGGCGTCACCGTCGCCAAGGAGATCGACCTGGCCGACCGGTTCGAGAACATGGGCGCGCAGATGGTGCGCGAGGTCGCCGCCAAGACCTCCGACAAGGCGGGCGACGGGACGACCACGGCCACCGTGCTCGCGCGGGCGATCTATGAGGAGGGCCTCAAGCTTGTGGCCGCCGGCCACAGCCCGATGGACCTCAAGCGCGGCATCGACCGGGGCGTCGACGAGGTGGTCGCCGAGCTGAAGAAGCTCTCGAAGGCGACTCAAGGCAAGAAGGAGATCGCCCAGGTCGGCATCGTCTCGGCCAACGGCGACGAGACCATCGGCAACATCATCGCCGAGGCGATGGAGAAGGTCGGCAAGGAAGGCGTCATCACGGTCGAGGAGGCCAAGGGCCTTGAGACCACCCTCGAGATCGTCGAGGGCATGCAGTTCGACCGCGGCTACAGCTCGCCCTATTTCGTCACCAACCCGGAGCGGATGGAGGCGGTGCTCGACGACCCCTACATCCTCATCACCGACAAGAAGCTGTCGGCGATGGCCGACCTCGTCCCCGTCCTCGAGCAGGTCGCGCGCGCCGGCAAGCCGATGATGATCATCGCCGACGACATCGAGGGCGAGGCCCTGGCGACGCTGGTAGTCAACAAGCTGCGCGGCACGCTGGCGGTCTGCGCGGTCAAGGCCCCCGGCTTTGGCGATCGCCGCAAGGAGATGCTCAAGGACATCGCCGTCCTCACCGGCGGCCAGGTCATCTCCGACGAGCTGGGCATCAAGCTCGACAAGATCTCCCTCAAGGAGCTCGGGCACGCCAAGCGCGTCACCGTCGACAAAGACAACTCCACCCTCGTCGACGGCGCCGGCACTCAAGAGAGCATCGAGGGCCGCATCAAGACCATCCGCGCGCAGATCGAGGAGACGAGCTCCGACTACGATCGCGAGAAGCTGCAGGAGCGGCTGGCCAAGTTGGTCGGCGGCGTCGCGGTGATCAACGTCGGGGCGGCCACCGAGACCGAGATGAAGGAGAAGAAAGCTCGGGTCGAGGACGCGCTGCACGCCACCCGCGCCGCGGTCGAGGAGGGCATCGTCGCCGGCGGCGGCGTCGCCTACCTGCGCTGCCAGCCGGCGCTCGAGAAGCTCGCGAGCACGCTGTCGGCCGACCAGCGCCTGGGCATCGACATCATCCGCCGCGCGCTCGAGCGGCCTGCCCGCCGCATCGCCGAGAACGCCGGTTGGGAGGGCGCGGTGGTCATCGAGCGCATCCGCACCGGGAGCGGCTCGTTCGGCTTCAACGCCCTGACCGAGACCTTCGAGGACCTCGAGGCCGCCGGCGTCATCGACCCGACCAAGGTCGAGCGCACCGCGCTGCAGAACGCGGCCTCGGTCGCCTCGCTGCTGCTGACCACCGAGGCGCTCATCGCCGAAAAGCCCAAGAAGGCCGGCAAGGCCGCGGCCATGCCCGAGTACGGCGGCGAGGACATGGAGTACTAGCCGCGCCCCAAGGCGAGCTCTCGTCACAGGTTGCGTCCCGACGCGCCGCACGGCGCGCCGGGGCGCGGCCGAAGAGAGCCGCAAGGCTCTTCGGGACCAAAACCCCAGCCGGCGTCGCCCGGGCTGTGGCCTGGCGAGCAGCGCCAGGGACCGAGCAGGTTCGCTCTTGTCCCCGGGGCTTCGCGCCCGAGCAGGTCCCGCGGGGATTGCCCCCAAACAGGGGACAGGATAACCTATTGATGTAGCGCCGTTTTTCCTTCGGGCGCGCCAGGTGGACTACTAGGCCGATCGCCAACGGCGATCAGAAGTGGCCGAGGGTCCCAGTGGGGGCTCCGGGAACCTGTTCCCGCGGCCCCCACTGCTTTTTCCTTAAGGGGGAGCTCTTGGAGAGCTCAGCGGTCGGCTCGAGCGCCGGGCGGCTGATTCTCGCCAATGCCCGCGTTCACACGCTGCTTCCGTCGAACCTGACGGTCGAAGCCGTCGGAATCGGCGAAGGCCGGATTCGGGCAGTCGGCGCTCTTTCGGACGTTCGCGCCGCTGTTGGCCCGGCGCGGGAGGTCGACCTCGTGGGCTCGACGGTAGTCCCCGGACTGGTCGACGCGCACGGGCATCTGGCGATGATGGGCGAGCGGATGCGCCAGCTCGATCTCTCGGCCGCGCGCTCGCCCGAGGAGGTCGCGGCGCTCGTCGCAGCCCGTGTCGCCGGCGCCGCCGCGGGCGAATGGCTCGTGGGCCGCGCCTGGGACCAGAACCGGTTCGAGAACGGCGGCCTGCCGGACCGCGCCTGCCTCGACCGCGCCGCGCCCGACCACCCGGTCTTCCTGGAAAGGGTCGATGGTCACGCAGCCTGGACCAACAGCCGCGCTCTCGAGGCCGCCGGGCTCGGCCGCGACAGCCCCGATCCACCGGGCGGACGAATCCTGCGCGACAGTGCGGGCGAGCCCACAGGAATCCTCGTCGACGCGGCGATGAAGCCCGTCGTCGACCGCCTACCGGCGCCGACCGACGAGGAGCTCGAGGCCAGGCTGCTCACAGCGACCGAGCGCTGCGCGGGGTTTGGCCTGACCGCGGTCCACGATGCCGGCGTCGACCTGCGGAGCTGGACCGTGCTCGAGCGGCTGGCACGGCAGGGGAGGCTGCCGGTGCGCGTCCGGGCGATGGCCTGGCGCGGCGCCGCTTCTTTCGAGGAGCTCATCGGCCCCGGCCCGCGCACCGGGCTGTTCGGCGGGATGCTGTCGCTGCGCGCGGTCAAGTTCCTCGTCGACGGGGCGCTCGGCTCCCGAGGGGCTGCGCTGTTCGAGGACTACTGCGATGAGCCCGGTCAGACGGGGCTCCTCGTCGAGCTCGGCCTGCTCGAGCGGGATGCGGCCCGGTTGCTGCGAAGAGGGTTCCAGCTTGCGGTCCACGCCATCGGCGACCGGGCCGCCGCTCTCGCGCTCGCGGTCCTCGAGAGGGCCGCCCGCGAGGCCGGAGTCCGCGAGCCGCGCTCGCGCCTGGAGCACGCACAGCTTCTGCGCGACGAGGATTTCGGACGCCTGGCGCGGGCAGGGGTCATCGCCTCGGTCCAACCGGTGCACCAGGTCGCAGACATGAGCTGGGTCGAGCGCAGGCTGGGGCCGGAGCGCCTCGCTCGCGCCTATGCCTGGCGCTCGCTGCTCGAGGCGGGCACGTGCCTCGCGTTCGGTACCGATTTCCCGATAGAGGAGCCCAATCCACTGCGGACCCTGCACGCGGCGATCACCCGGCAAGACGCGCACCGGCGCCCGGCCGGTGGGTGGAGGCCAGAGCAGAGGCTGACCGCGGCCGAGGCGCTCGATGCCTGCACCCGCGGCGCGGCGTTTGCCGCCTTCGAGGAAGGACAGCTCGGTCGAGTAGCCCCGGGAATGCGCGCCGATCTGACCGCCCTCGACGTCGACCCCCTGGCCTGCGATCCGTGGAGGCTCCTCGAGGGGCGCGCGATGCTGACCATGGTGGGCGGGCGCATCGTCTTCGAGCGCTGACGAGGGGCTGCCTCATTGGAGGGACTCGAGTCGAGAGTCGACAGCCCGGGCTTCGCCCGGAACCCGAGGCGACCGGCCGCGGCGGAGAAGAAGCGCAGCAGGCTACAACCGGAACCTGGCTTTTGACTCCCGACTCAAAGCTCCCAACTCAGTCGAGAGTCGGCTTCAAGCCCTTGGGCTGCAGTCCCGAGTGAGCCTCGCCCGCGGCGCTGGGCGCCTGTTGCTCTGGCGCTCCTCGGTCCCGGGAAGCGGGATTGCGAGTGGGGCGCTACTTGGCCGGAGCGACCCGGCGCGACTGCGTTCCGGTCGCGGGCGGGGCGGGGCGTTGGCCGCGGGCGGCGGCCGCGGCGCGCTTGCGGCGCTGAGCCGCCTCGCGCAGCAGGACGTCGACGTCTTTGTCCATCTGCTGCTCGAGGATGAGGAAGTTCGGGTCGAGGGTGAAGTCGCCGTCGCGGATTTCGAGAAGCGAATCGAAGGCCGGCTCGCCCTTGGCGGTCCCGCAGGCGGCGTGCACGATGCGCCCCTTCTCGATGTAGATGTCGCCGCTCTTGCCAGCGGTGCGGATGAGCAACCGGCCCGAGCGCTTCGCATCGGCGATCGTCTTGAGGAGCTCCGGCAGGTCCATCTCGTCGAGCAGGCCGCTCACCGCCCGCCCCGGGGCGCCGGCCGCAGTCCGGTCGTCGAGCAGGGCCTTGGCCTTGGCGGCGACGAGATCGGGGTCGATCGAACCGGTGACGATTTCCGCTGGGCGCAGGCCCGCGATGCGGTCGTGCAGGCCCGGGTCGTCGGTTTCGGATAGGAAGATGACCGGCAGCCCGGCTGTCGCCGGCTCCTGGCGAAGGGTGGCGACGAGCACGAACGCGTCGTCGGGCCGGGTGTTCACCTCGGTGATGAGCAGATCGGCCTCGCCGTGGTGGACGGCGTCGAGGACCGCGTCGCTGGCCAGAGAGATGTTCACCGTCAGCTCGAGCTTCGCGAGCGCATCGCGCAGGTCCGTGCGCATCCCTTCGTCGCCATGGCAGACGAGCGCCTGGCGGCCCTCGGACAGCAGGCGGTTGCGGAGGATTTCGCCGGTGTGGATCTGGCGCATCAGATCGACGACCGCCGGGTCAAAGAGGCGGCCGACCTGCTTCTGGATCTTGTCGAGCGCCTCCTCCTTGGAGAAGGCCTTGCCCCAGGCGTTCTGTACGTTCTTGGTGAGGTCCTCGTAGCAGTCGACTGCCGCGAGGATGCGCGCACCCTCGGGAATGCCTTCGCTCTTGAGGCCCTGAGGCAGACCCGAGCCGTCGAATGCCTCGTAGAGCTGCGCGAGGATCGCGTTGACCTCGACCGGCAGGTGCACCGTCTCAAAGAGCTTGATCGGGGCCTTGTAATAGCGCCGCGCGTCCTGCTTCCACTCCGGGTTGGAGGCGATCGACATCAAGGTCAGGTGCCGATCGTGCCGCTTGCCGAGATCGTGGAGATAGGCCGCGGTCGTGATGTGGTTGACCTCGCGATGCGCCAGCCCCATGCGCTGGGCGATGGTGCGCGAGTGCTTGGCGACCGCCGCCGAGTGCGCCCGGAAGGAGTCGCGCCGGCGCATCTCGATGAGCCCGACCAGGACGTTGAGCGTCTCGATGAAGTCGTTGTCGCTCATCAGCGAGTAGCGCTGGACGAGATCGACGGCCTGGCGAACGCTGGTCGGCGAGGTCCCCGGGGCGGTAAGGCTCTGGCCTTCCTGGGCGGCCCGAGCCAAGGAGTCGAGGCGGGCGCCCGGGCTGGTCTCGAACACCATCCCCGCGGCCGCGAGCCTGCGGCCGGTGGTCGGGGTGTTCTCGACGTAGGCGGCGACCGCACCGGCCTCGGCGCGGTTGGGCGCTTCGTTCCAGAGGGTGTCGAAGGCCGTCGGGTCGCCGTAGAAGTGCTTCTTGATGCCAGCCTGGATGGCCGAGCGCGTCCCGATGAACGCGTAGATCTCGCTCAGGCCCGCGATAATCTTGAGCTCTTCTACCGCCGAGGTGTTCTGCGGCTCGGCCATCACGACGCTCAGGGCCTTGCGCTCCGCGTCGTAGAGGATCGGCAGGATGCTCTGTGCCTCGGCAAAGCGCACGGGGACCCTGTCGAGGACCTCGCTGGCGACCTTCACTTTGGAGAGCTTCTCTGCCGAGACGTAGCGGGTCTGGTACTCGGCCGCCAGGAACCGCAGGAGCGCTTGCTCGCTGATACGGCCGAGCGACAGAAGGCAGTCCCCGAGCCGGATGCCGGGTTTGGTCTTCTGTAGATCGAGCGCCTGTACCAACGCATCGTGCGTGATCAGTCCCGCCTCGATCAGCTTTTCGCCCAGCTTTTTGGTCTCAGCCATAGCCACTCGCGCACGTTTTGCTGCCCAACCTGGGAGGAGGGGGCCTGCGCCGGCGGAAGACGCAGAGGGTGACGGATTCTAGGGGGCGCTGCGACACCGAGTCAAAAACTGGACCTAGGCTTCTTCACCCGAGCCGAGCGCCTGTTGCTCGCTGGAGAGCGCCTCGCCCGTCGGCGCGGATTCGCTCGGGGCCGGCTCGGCGGGCCGCACTTCCGGGCTCGCCGCTTCGACTGGCAAAGCTTCGGTCGGCGCCGCTTCGGTCGGCGCCGCTTCGACTGGCGCCGCTTCGACTGGCGCGGGGCTCGGCTCTGGCGCCGCTTCGACTGGCGCGGGGCTCGGCTCTGGCGCCGCTTCGACTGGTGTGGGGCTCGGCTCTGGCGCCGCAGGTGCGACCTTGGCCTCCGGCTCCTGCGGCGGGGTGACCGGCGTGAGCGCCGCGAACGGCTTGAAGGTCAGCTTCTCCTTGGGCTCCTTCGGCGGCCGCTCCCGCCTCTCGCGCACCGGCTCGCCCTCGGGCCTCGCAGCCGCCCCAGCGGCAGGGGCCGCCGCCTGGACTTCCGGCCTCTCGACGACCTCGGCCTTCTCCTTGCGCTCCGGGCGCTCGGGCTTCTCGCCGCGCGCGCGCTTGCGACGCCTCTCGACGGGCGCCTTGCCGTGGATCGTCGGCGAAGGCCCCTTATAGAGGTGGCGTCCATAGAGCTTCTGGAAGTCGGTCCAGCTCTCTCCCGAGTCGCGCTGCATGATCTCGAGCCAGCTACCGACGCGGCTGTCCATCTCGTCGAGGTAGTGGACGATCATCGCCTCGAGGGTCTGGGGCAACCGGGGGCTGCCGAACTCGTGCGAGCCGTGGTGCGAGAGCACGATGTGCGTCAGGTGCATCTCGAGCGCCCGCGGGAAGCCCTCGAGCTTCGCGCACCGCTCGTGGATGAGCTGGGCGGCGATGACCAGGTGCCCGACGAGGCGACCCTCGTCGGTGTACTCGGTCCCGCGCTCGATCGACATCTCGCGCGGCTTGCCGATGTCGTGCAGGAAGGCCCCGGCGATCATCAGCTCGCGGTCGGCCTGCGGGTACTGGTCGGCGACCCGCTGGGCAAGGCGCATCACCGAGGCGGTGTGGTCGGCGAGCCCGCCGGAGTGCGAGTGGTGGACGCTCTTGGCGGCCGGCGCACGCTTGAAGTCGGCGGCAAAGGACTCATCGTCCAAGAACGCGCGCAAGAGCGCCTTCAGGTGCGGATCCTGGAGCCGGTCGACCATCTCGCCTATCTGCTGGAAGGCGCGCTCACCGGGGGCGGCCTTGGGCGGCGGCGCGAACTCGGCGAGGTCGAGGCCCTCGGGCGAGGCCTTCTCGATCGAATCGATCTTGAGCTGAATGCGCCCCTGGAAGGTCGTCACCGGTCCGTCGACCAGCACCAGGTCGCCCTTGGCGAACTTGGCGTCCCGCTCTTCGGTCTGCTCCCAGATACGGGCGTCGAGATCGCCGGTGCGGTCGCGCAGCGTTATGGCCAGGAAGGGCTTTCCGGCCTTGGAGCTGGTCGCGGTCTTCTTCGCGACCATGAAGATGCTCTTCACCTGCTGTTTGTCGTGGATGTCCTTGACGTAAACCTTCTCCACGGCGCCTCCTCGTCGAATGCCGGACCGTCGGCGGGCGCGACCATAGCACCCTCGCTTTGGGCTTGCACTGACTCGATGAGCACACTGTGTGCTCTCTCCACAGCCCGGGGGTCTGTCCCACCCGGCGAGGCCGTCCTTATGGTGGAAGGAGAGCGGGCGGGCGGGGTGGAGGTGACAGGATGGGCGTGAGGAGGGGCGGCAGGAGCTCGGGCATGGCGCTGCTCGGGCTTCTCCTGCTGGTGGGCGCGGTCCCGGTCGACGGCGCAGAGGCCGCGCGCGGCCGCAAGGAATCGATGCCCGGGCCGCGCGGCCCGAAAGTGCCCCGAAAGCTGCCCGCCTCGGTCGCTTTGCCCCCCGTCGCGCCTCCCGAGAGCGCTCGGCTGCCGGTAAGAGCCGAGACGGGCCGCTATGCGAATTCGCTCGAAGCGCTCTCGCCCGCGGCCGCGCGCCACGAGCGCGACCCGGCCGCCAGCTACTCCTACTGCCTGCGCACGGTGACCACCTACGAGCACGTCTACTACGGGCCCTCGGGCTCGCTGCGCCGCGGCTACGCCCGCGCGGTCCAGCACGGCACCGGCTTTGCCTACCGCGTCAAGGACGGCGAGTTCTTCGTCGCCACCAACCACCACGTCGCCTCTCGGCCCGAGGTGACCGGCGGCGCGACCCCGGTCGAAGGGGTCCCCAACGGCGCGCGAAAGGTGCGCGAGGCGGTCTACATCGTCTCGAGCGAAACCGACGACCGCACCTCCGGCTTCATCGAGCTCGCCCCGGTTCTTGCCGACCCGCTCACCGACCTGGCCGTCCTCAAGACGAGCAGGCCGCTGCAGGTGCTGCCCTTTCGCTTCGGCCGCAGCGCCGAGCTCGCCGTCGGCAACCTCGTCTTCGCGCGCGGCTATCCGCTCGGAGTGATGCCCGCCTTCAATGTCGGGCGGGTCACCAACCCCTCGCACCAGGACACCGACTCCGGCTGGGACCACCAGGACTTCGTCACCGACGCCGCCCTCAACAACGGCAACAGCGGCAGCCCCGTCCTCGCCATCTCGCGCCAGACCGGCGAGCCCGAGCTCGTCGGCATCTTCCACGCCCATTACCGCAGCGCGACCGGGATGGGCGTGGTCGTCGCCATCGACGAGGTGCGCGGGATGCTCGAGACGCTGCGGCCCGCGCAGCGCGAGGCGGGCGAGCGCGACGAGCGCGCCGAGGGGCGCGGGCTGCTCGCCGAGCACGGCAAGCCGGTCTACTTCCCCTTCGCCGGTTTGACCGCGCGGGCCGTCATGCTCGAGTCGGGCACCCGGTTCGAGGTCTACGATGAGTTCCCGACGAGCGAGATCGTCCAGGTCTGCCTGGTCAGCAGGCAGACGGGCCCGCGCCTGGTGCTTCCGTCGCTCGAACCGGTGGCCTCGGAGCGCGGGCCGCTGCGCGAGCCGGTCGATCAACTCGAGCGCGGGCTGTGGGCGAGCCTGGCGACAGCGCTGAGGCTGCGGCGCGAGCTGGCCGGGGACGACGGCAGCCCCGCGGCCCGCAAGCGCATCGCGCAGCTCCGCAAGAGGCTCTCGGCCGCCTCCGATTCGCAGAAGGAGCTGCTGTCGGTCATCGACTTCGAGAGCCAGTCGCACGGCCCCCGGCCCGCGAGCGCGGCCCCGGCCGAAGGCGGGTAGCCTCGCGTCGGCCTGAACCTGCCGAGGCGCGGGGGGGCCCTGCGGCGAAGAGGTCGACGGGCGTTTCGGTCCGCCGGGCTTTGTCGAGCGGCCCTCCCGGGTGGGCCCCCGCGCCTCAGCCGAGCGCGCGGAGGACTGACCTCCCACCTTCCAGTCGCTCCTCCGCGCCGTGGAGGCCTGACTCCCAGCCTGCCGGTCTCGCCCGCGCAGCCCCGACGGACTGACCCCCAACCTTCCGCCACGCCCTCGGCGACCGAAACAGGCGAACCCCTACCGTCCAGTCACCCCTCCACGCCGCGGAGGGGCGACCTGCAGGCTGCCTGTCACCCCTCCGCGGCCCGGAGGCCGGGGATGACGGGTCGAGGGCGCTTCGACTTTGGCC
>ENA-UOOR01000794-UOOR01000794.1-fermentation-metagenome-genome-assembly--contig:-NODE-794-length-41513-cov-5.404144_pt1 | contig 41513 bp, 58 predicted proteins | sample MGYA00245780_ERZ724029 | MGnify/ENA primary metagenome ERZ724029 (study PRJEB28704, sample SAMN03018315) | fermentation metagenome | biome: anthropogenic terrestrial biome; feature: soil; material... | reverse complement strand
TCTCATAGTCAATAGATTTCTTACACTGTTTATATGCTTTTTGTAACAATTCTTGTTTTGTTTTTTGGGTGTCATTAAATATTTGCGCATACACTACGAAATCTTTTTCTTTAAACCCTACTGTTAAAATATTTTTATTAGTTTCATACTTTACTATTTGCATATAGTGACCTCCTTTACAATTGTTTTAAGACTCCATCTACTTTTACGCTGATGGCTTCGATATGTTTTAGCTCTCCATCTACCTTTACCCAGCCATCTTGCGAAGTCTTTAAAACTCCATTAACTTTTGTGTTAAATTCTGGAAAGTGCTTAACTGTTACTGTAGTAGTTGAGGTCCTGTAACCACTATATCCGTCACTATTGTAAGAACGAACTCTGTACAGAACTGTATTCCAACTGCTTAATGCTGTATCTGAGTAACTTGTGCTACTGCCTGAATATATTTGTGAATAACCGCCGCCATTTATTGAACGCTCCAGCCTATAACTTGTTGCCCCACTACCTGTTCCCCAAGATATACTTATAGTGTCACCCTCTTTTACTGTTGATGGCATTACAGAAATACTTGTGGGGACTGAAGGAGGTGTAGCTTTATATACTTCCTTTTCTAAATAAAATGTACCCAACTCACGTTTGATAGGATTTATACCTTTGCTCTCATGTTTCCCTTGACCTGTAACAATTGAATCAGTGACCACAGTACCATTAGTTGGAGATGTGTATCTCGTTCTAACAGTTAAACCATTTTCCATTTCTTTTTCAATACTAAAATACATCCCAGTTGTAGCAAAACATCTGGATAAAATGATGCCATCACCATCATCCCAAATCATTATAGAATCATGTTCATAACCAGAACCAATAGTAGCTGAATCGACAACTTCCCATGCGAAATAACCCATACTATCTCACCACCTTACGCATATTTAATCCAAATATCCCCATCTTGCATAGCATTTTCGTCTGCATCTGCTGTTGATAATATTATATTTCTTATTTGTCTAACCGTATAACTTGTATTACTTTGTGCTGTTACTATTCCTGTGAATGTACCACCTGTTAAAGGCATTTTTGTTGCGTCGGCTACAGTTATATTTGTTATTGCTGTGTTTATGTTTCTTAGTTTGGTTAATAATTTACCAAACATTACAGATAATTTTTCGCCAGATGATATTTCTGTATCGGTACCTGCCGCAAATGTTACAACTACCTCTTTACCATCACCATTATTATCCAACTTATTATCGTTTAAATCTTTTAAATCTTTTGTATTTCCCTCAATTCGATTGAAATCACTTGCAACAGGAACATTACTGTTATTCCAATCTACTTTTGGTTCAATCCATGGCATATCATAACCTCCTACCTGTTAATTTTGCTCTCAAGCTACCATCATATGACAACTCTTGTCTTACAACTCTGTATTGATTTGTTTCTTTGTTATCAACAACAAATATCGTATCTCTCAGCAATAATGCTGGATGACCTCTCCATTCAAGTTCAAGACTTCTGTTTGGGTTTTTGAAACTTGTTAAAAGCCTATTTGCGACATTTGTAGCAACCTCTTCTGTTTGTATTAAATCATTTACAGGTAAACTATACTTTAACAAACCATTTTCCGTGATACTATCTTCATCACTCACTATAACTTTGGTTATAGGCAATTTTACTCCAGCACTATCAAATGGCTGAACTGATACTTCGATGTAATTCGCAACTTCAGAATATTTTGCTGGATTATTTTTCTTGAAAGTATCTTTTGGTTCAATATTCAAAATATACAAAACATCAATAAACTCAATAATTTTTGCTTGTGTATTTGGTTTACTCCATCTTTGTACAAACAAACTTACTTTGGTAGCATTTGTTGGATTTTCTGGAATTTCTATTGAAGTATTCAATTCAGTATTACCAACAATAACTTGGTTTGAGAGTATGTTATCTGATGAATCATACACTACTATTGTAAAATCAACAGGGTATTCATTTCTTAACGAGTCACCAACAATTTTGACTGACTCAATTGCTTTTACATCAAATGTGATTGTTAATGTTGGATATGTTTGATTAAAATATCCTTGAGCATCTGATAATTGCTCACTATACCAACCCATTTGTTTGCTTTCAATTTCTGGTGCTAACTCTTGAGAACCATCTAATGACCAACTACCATCAAGCAAAGCGTAAATTCCATCTGGTGCTTCAATCTTATCCGTCACTTGATTTGGGTATGATACATTAGCATCTTCACTTGTTGATACGTTATACACGCTTGATGCTTCCCTTGAACCTTGAACTTTAATGATACCAAGTCTATCGCAATAAACATTACCTAAACAAACTTCCGCAATCTTCCTTAAAACTTCCTTATATTGTATATCTACCAAATTAACATATGGAATAATGTAATCTTGTAATTCAGTGTCAATCCAATACTCTTCTGGCGATAACCCTGTGTGACTAAACAAATCTGCTGTTAAATCATACAATGTAACATTTGTCATTTCACCACTTGTATAAGTACCTGTTAAAAATGATAATCTATCCCAACCGCTTGTTGCGGCATGTACACCATTACTTGGCACATCCCAATCCTTTGACCAAAACGTACCTAAAGGCACAAACTCTTTTGTTAAATCATCCCTTTCAATACCTAACCAAGCTTTAATTCGTCTATTTGCTTTCAATTGTCCATACAATGGACTTTGCGTATTACCAGCATCAAACTTCTTTGTTTTATTGCTTAATTTTAGACTGAAGTCATTTGAACTTACTGTGCCTATTGGTAAACTGTTACTATTAGCAACCATTTCCTCTAATAAGTTGAATGATATTAAGTCCTTGCCCTCATACACTTCTTGAATCATAGTGTAAAATTCGCATATCTTTGCTTGTCTACCAGAATGACTCCATTTAGTTATAGTCAATAATATTGATGCTACTTGTGTAATTGCAGAACTCAAATTCTTTTCCCATACTATCGAAGTATTACCAACAATGGTTTCTGTATGTAATATTACATTGTCTGTATTAAGCAAATCAATTGTGAAATTTACAGGATATTCTTGACGTTGATTATCACCAACAACTTTCAAGCTGACTATTGGTCTTTCCAAGAAATTTACTGATAATGAGGGGTATGGTGAGGCAAAGTTTCCATTAACATCGGACAATTGCTCGCCCCACCAACCCATTTGTACTAATTCTTTATCTTGGTTTTCAGGTGCCAGCGTGTAAGTCCCATCTAACACCCATGAACCATCCAAACTTGCTATCTTTATCGGCATAATCTGTACACCGTCAGCTGTTTGTTGAGGGTATGATATATTGGCGTTTTCACTGGCTACAACCTCGATACTTTGGTCAATAAAAGGGTCAGTGTAGTCAATTTGTACCTTTCCAAAAACTTTTCTTGGATTTTGTAAAATCTTATCTTTGAATTCTTTTGTAACTGGAAACATTAACTATCACCGCCCTCTACACTTCAATCAAGTTGAATTTTGTGCCTTTCCATGTTGCTACACCATTTTGAAATAACACTGAACCTGTTGACCTATCACCTTTGTAAAATATTTTTGTTGTATACCCACCAATCTCTGGGTCAAAGTATTCTACAGGAAATTGAGTTGGGCTTATAGATTGAAATAAGCTTGATACCTCTTGAGAAGTGAGCAAACCCCATTCCAACTCAATTTTTGTTTTTGTAGCAATAATGTCTATTACCATATCACCCAATGTATTTCTTTCTGCCTTTGAAATATCCATCTTACCAACATCATATTTGGTTGTTCCATTGGGTGCTAATTGTCCATTTAACCTTAATTTAAACATAAATAACCTCCTATGATGATTGTAATATTGACCTGTAGCCCATACGCACTAATTCACTGTCTATCTTTGGTATTAACACACGTGCTAATTCAGTACCGTCTATATTGATTATAGCATCAATAACATCTGATGTTGATTGATTATTACCGTTGTTCAAAGCCATAATCAATACATTCGCTAATGCTGTAGCCAGAGTATCTACAAATGAAGTGTTTTCCAATGGAATAACTGCTTCTTTCTTGTGTCTTTCACCAACCATAGCCAAAGTAGGTTGGTCGATGATACCGCCTTTAGCATATTGAGGTCTGCCTTGTGCTTCCCACATTGCGTGTGCGGTACTCTTATCTACATCATTTTCACGTCCAATTCGACTTATCACATCCCCAAAATCAGCATAATCAGCATCACGTTCCTTGCTTAAATCATAAGCTGATTTTCCACCAAAGCTTGCTGATGCTCCATAACCTCCAGAACTACCCCCACCACCAGTAGACATTTCATCACTGGACTTCTTCCAAAACGAAAGCTTTTCTGTTAACCAATCAACTTTTTCCTCAACCCAACCTGCAATGCTTGCCCAAATATTTTTCAATCCGTCCCACACCCAAGTAAGTATATCTTGACCAACATCAATTAATGCCTGCTTTTTATCTCTGAATTTTTGTATCATATCCGTCATACATTGAGGTATCCATGAAACAATGAAGTCCCAAGTACCTTTGAATATGTCCTTTAGCCCATTCCACGCTCTTTGCCAATCACCAGTGAATATACCGATTATAAAATCAATTACCCCTGTTAATACAGTGATTATAGCATTAATTCTATCTGCCATTTTTGATATTACAGTATGAACTATGTCCAAAATTATATCAAAAGCATCTTTAAACCAAGGAACAAACCAATTAAGTAATTTATCAACTAACGGTTGTAATACATTATCCCAAACAAACATTATTAATTCAGCCACTTTACCAACAAAATTGAGTAGGTTAGCAACAAGGTCTTTCAAACTATTGTCCCATATATCTTTCAACCAAGCTAACATTGTATTCCATATTGGTCTTACCAGCCCATTCCAAAGATAGAAGAACCAATCACCAATATCCGTAACTATTCTCATAGCACCGTCAACTATGAATTTCCCCCAAGTGTTCCAAAAATCCCTCAATAAGTTCAAGGCATCTTGCCATACACCATTAATAAGATTTAATCCAGTTGTTATTATATACAATATATCATCACTGAATTTTTTGAAATTGGCTCTGTTTGTTGCTACCCAATTAAGTATAGCACCTGTAATCCAATCAAATGTATCAGCAATAATCTCACCAGCAAACATGACTGTTTCTGACATTAGTGTGAATAAACCTTGAACAACTACAATTATTTGAGCCTTGTAATCATTTATACTCATTAACCAAGATTGTCCAATTATCTCAAACCAACCTGCTATGTTATATATACCTGATGATATAGTAGCACTCATATCTAACAACCACATTTGTATCGGTTGCTTCATCATAGTAGTGAAGTTTGTAAACCCAGTTAATATAGGTTCAAACAAATTTCCAGCCATGGCGATACCATACTTTAATGCTGTTCCTAAAGCAAACCCTGATGATTGCCATATTGGTTGTAATAACCAAAACCAAGTCATAATTATGTCAAGCCAATCTTCAGTGGCTGATTGTAAATTTGAACCAATACTATCAAAATTAATCAATTTCAACCCATCTGTTATACCCTTGAAAATATCTGCGATACCCCAAGTATTATAGAAGTCCCAAAATATTTCTTTTGCTCTTGCTATCTTCTTTTCGTACTTGGTAATGTCCGCATCCAAAGTAACCGTTGAGTCCATACCTGCTTCATCTAATCCAAAACCACCTAAATTATCTGACATGGCTTCAGCACTGTCCGCAGTCTTGTCCATTAACACGTTTACCTCGTCAAAGCCCATTACTGAACCTTTGGCTTTCTTACCAGCTTTTTCGGTTGCTTTACCTAAATCTTCCATAGAGTCGCCAGCTACGCCAGCATTTGCGGCAACTGCGGCAACACCTACAGTAGCATCGTTTCGCCTACCTGTTAAAGCCTGAATGAAGAAGTTAAATGCCCTGGCTGCTTCAACAAGTTTAACAACCATCAAGTTAAGCCACTGGACTATGGGTTTCAAGATTATTATAAAGGACTGACCCATTGATGCTTTAAAGCTTTCCCATTGTGATTGTAATACTCTCACTTGGTTAGCCCATTGATGTGACGTCTTTACAAAGTCCCCTTGTGAATCGGCGGTAACTTCCATCAGATAATTATACCGCCACAATGCTCGTGATGCTTCAGTCATTGATTCGTATTGCTTTTTAACCCCTTTTGACCACATATATGATTCTATGTTAGCAACCGATAAGTTAACACCTATTTGTCGCAAAGGTTCAACTTCGCCAGCAATACCACTTCTAATTTTGTTAAATGCTTCGTCAGTATCTAAGTTGTAAAATGATGCTAAATCTCCAGCCAATCCTGCCATTGATATAGCCATATCCTGCGACCGTTGAGTACCTAAACCCATTGATTTTAACATAGCACCCATAGTACCTGTATACTGTTTTGCGGCTTTTTCTGTTAAACCAAATGAAGTTATGGCCATTTTCGCAAAATCATTTACTACCTTGGCACCACTACCAAATGTTGTATCTACAATATTTTGAACTTCTGCCAAGTCTGAACCCAGATTTATTGATTCTTTAGCAAAATTCACTACTGCTTTAACTGTAAATGCGGCGGCAAAACCTTTAGCAATGGACTTAGTAACTTTTGAAAAAGATTTGTCGATGTAATTTGCTTCATTTTGAACATTTTTTCTAAAATCTTTGTTATCGAGATTTACATCAAAATACACACTACCGACATTTGTTCCATTTCCTGGCAAATACATCACCTCTCTTTGTTAGCTAAACAAAAGTTTAAGCTCATTTTGTAATTGCCTCAATTGTTCCTCATTGGACAATTGCACTTCTTTTTTATGATTCTTGACTTTAAATTCAGCCCACTTTGACCTGACATCCCTTTCATAATCACCAAATTCTTTGAGTATCTTTGGGTCTTTTTCCATTCGTATTTGTACTATCTTACCAAGAGGTGTCTCTGGCATAATACCAGCCAAAAGTCTGTAATATTCAGATACTGATATATCAGGCTCATGGCTGAGTCTTATACCATATTGCATGGCAAATGATGATACAATTAAGTCATAATCAAATTCTAAATCATAAAAGTGTTCTGTGGATTTACGCTTTTCCTTGAAATCGTTTTTGTGCTTCTTCAAACGTTATATCAAGGACTGCGGCTTGAATATACATAATTAAATTCATATATCCTGACACAGACAAATCCATTGCCTTAATTTCTTTGAATTGCTTATCCCCCATTGTGAATTTTACAATTAAATCTTCATCAGAAAATTCTTTTCCGTCATTGTCAGCAATCGCTTTTTGCATTGCGTCATAATTGGATTTTCTGTTATCTACAGCATAAAGCTTATCTCCAATTTGAATTTGCGGTGTTTCCACCAATAACTTACCGTCTGTTGTATATATCTTTGCCATGCTTTTATCCTCCTATTATCCTGCTACAGCAGGTGCATATGTTGGTTTTCCATCTGACATCATCTCAAATGATAATGCCTCTACATTTGTTGAATCTCCGCCACCCTCGGTTACGTTCATAACACAATCAAAAGTGAGTTTATCTCCATTTGGAAACTCAACCTCACCTTGTGAATTACAATCCTGTCCGTTCTTATATGCTAACCCTGCAACATAATCATTGCCTGCGTCACCATAATTCCTTTTACCATTCAACGATACTGTCATTGATTTGGCTGTTACCAATCTTCGCACCCAACCCTCTTGGTCCATTGGGTTCCATTCTTCAACGCCATTATCAATGGCTATACTGAATGTTTCCATATCCTTTACCACAACCATATCTGCTGGTTCTGTCGTTCTTCCTGCTTTATTAACTTTGAATTTAATGTTATTTACTGGAAATACACCTGTTCCTGACATTTGTTACCTCCTATTTTTCATAAAATATTTTAACAAATAAAGTATATTCATATATACCTTTATCATCTGCCCCTAAGAATATAGGCTCTTTTTGTTGCGGGATAATCAATATTTTATGTCCAGAAACGTCTGAAATAGTATTCATCAATGATTTATACACTTCATTCACTTTCGTTTCTGATTCACCAAAATCTTTCCCCCATCTTATAAGTAATTGGAAAGTGCGATTATAATAACCAACAGCAGGTTCACCCCCAACAATAAAATTTGGTTGCTCTGAATTTCTACTTGGGTACACACAAATCGCTTTTGATTTTGTAGTGTCCATCTTCCCCATACCACACCACTCACCATAGTCAGATAAGTTGCTTTTCAACCAATCTCTGAATTGCTTTGTTGTTATCATTTCACACCTCCCAACAACCTGCGGTATAATGTTACAAATGTTGTTTTAGCAAAATTTTTCTTCGCACCATTAATCCAATCCTCAAACCATAAACCTTTTGCGTTTGGATTATTAACGGTTTGAAAATTCCATTCTGGATGAAAATACACTGTTGCCGCATATTCTGCTGTAGATACAATATCAATTGTTCCTTTGCTTGATTTAGACGTATCTACATGAGTGGTATCATTTTGTAGATAACCAGTATCAAAAGGAATGACTTGGGCGGATATAATGTCTGTCAAAATAGCATCCCCTGTTTGTTCCAACGCAATTTGTGCTTCTCTTTGTATTCTATTTATGTTCTTATCATTTAATTTAACTTTGACTTTCAAAGCATCAACTCCAAATATGTGCTGTGTATGCTACCATCTGGATTATGATTTTTTGAACAAGAAAACATTTTGCGTTGAAATGCTCTATCTGTACCTGGAAAAAACACTACTGTTCCGCTGGACACTTCTTTATCTGCGGCTATATCACCTTTCAATAGTATTTGACCGTATATGATTATTACAGAATTGTCTGGGTTTAATCTGCGTTTTACTTTATCAGTAAATACTACTTTTCCTGTCCAAATCACATCATCTATGGTATTACCGTCTTCATCTAAGCCTGATTGTTCAATGGTTATTTTACATGGTGTACTTGCTAATTGTTCTGGAAAGGGTAATTTCATGATTACAACCCCCTCCAAAGCAATCCTGTAGTAACCAATGATTCATATGCTGTTTTTGAAATATGATTTTTACCATAATAATCTTTGGACTCAAAACTAACTGACATACCAAGTACACTATAACCAGACATTTCTTGCTCAAATATATCCCTGTTATCCTCCAGATAATCTGCTTGAATACAGGTAGCATATTTGACTTTATCTAATTGATAAGGTGTCAAACCAGATAAATCACCACATCTACCTAAGCACATGAAATCGACTTTTTGACTTGCTTCCAACAATGTTTGTTTTGTCATACCCGCATGTTTATCACTTATCTCTATATACTCTTCCAATGTAACATACGGTGTCAGCATACAATCACCTACTTCTTAGGCTTTAATGCTGTTGCCGCATCAAGTTCAAGTTTTAAATCTTCAAGTTGAGATTTTAAGACTTCATTTTCAAGCATCAAACCCTCATTATCAGATTGTAACTCTTTATTTTTTGATTTCAAGTCTTTGTTCTTTTCTTTCAACTCAACAATCTCTGACTCCAATTCATCATTGGCAATCTTCAATTCTTTATCTACTTGTCCAACGCCATCAACTTTCAACTCATTTAACTCATCCAACACTGCTTGATATTCAGAATACGGAACAGACTTACCTGCTCCGTGCTCTACTATGTTACCATTATCATCTAAAATATCAAAGCCTTGTTTAAGATAAGTATCAACTTGAGCTGACGTAACTTCATATTGTCTATTACCTTTTATTGCTCTCATTTATTACCTCCCAATTTAATTTATTGTGCTTCAGTGATATTTACTTTAATTCCTTGCTTTCTGTTCTTAATTACAAACAAATCGCCATACTTTCTATTCTGATATAACCAACCGTCACCCTTAGTATGTGTACCCTCTGGCCAAAGTCTGATGTATGAGTGCTTATCACAAGCAATTACAGACTTCGGATGAACCAGTAACATATTAATTTGGGCTGCTCCAACAGCAGGAACGTAACCATCTGTGAAATTATATGCTGATTTCATCCTACCTGATGGAACCTTGGTAATAGTCACGTTTTCTAAGCTTGTTATAATTCTGCTTAAATTCCTGTCGCCATTTGACAATGTTCTTGTCATAACAGATTTCAACAAAGTTGATACTGCTGGTGTAACATACATAATTCTACCCTCTTCAGGAACTTCATCTTCATCCATTTCCTGCATAAATTGGTCAAATGTTGTCAAAATATTACCTGCTGTCAAAGCTGTTTTGTCAGCCACTCCGCCAATATCTACAGATACAAAGTCAGTGTATAACTTGGAAATTCTATAAGCATCTGTTTCAGGGATTGCTTTTTCTTCCAAGAATACGTTTGTTACATTTGCCGCAGTCAAAACTTGGTTTGATTCATCAACGTCCATAGCATCTACCATGAATTCAATATCTCTATCAAATCCAAGAGTAAAAGTCAAGTTGTCGTTTTCAACTGAACCTTGATTAAATCCACCTGCCCTTGAATGGTCTTTGTACCCACTCACTGTGATGAAAGGCAATTTAATTGTCTTAGCATCAATAAATCTTACCTGTTGTGTAGTCAATCCTGCTGTTCTCAATTCCCTTGTATATTTTTGTACAAGGTTACGTTCAAATCTGGTTGCATAATTTACTGTGTTTGCCATATTGTTTCATACCTCTCTTTTAAGTTATTTTTTCTTATCATTACCAAATATCGCATCTAATTCTGTGTTAAGTTTGCTGTCTGCTTTTGGATTTCCGTCTGAACCAAACTTGAAACCTCCAGAGATATTTGCCTTTTTTAAGTTTGGGAACTCTTTAACCAAATCTTTGATTTCCCTCTTGAGCAATTTCTCATCAATTTCATCATCTTCGTCCAAGACCATATCCAAATCAATTAACTTCATTGCTTTGCCAACTTTTGCTGGGTCAATGCCTGCTGTTACCAAAGCTGATTTGACTTCTGACTGAACCATTTTTTGTTGCATTTTTTCCATTTGTTTAAGCAACTTTTCATTGGATTCATTCGTCTTGTCATCATCTTTTTCTTTTGTTTCTTTTTTGCTTGTTGTTTCCTTAGCCTTGACTTTTTCAACTTTTTTCTTTTCTCTGGCCAATCTATTTTTTATGATTCGGTCAACCTCATCTTGAGTGTAAGTCTTGGCTTTTTTGTTACTTTTTTTACCTTTTTTCTTTTTGGTGTCGTCATCGTCTTCATCGTCATCCTCGTCATCGTTGTCGTCACCATCATCCTCATCTTCTGAGTCATCGTCATCGTTATCTTCTGCGTCATCCACATCATCACCAGTGTCGCCACCGTCATCCCCTCCAGCAAAATGCTGTAATTTTAAGGGTAGTAAAAATTTTCTTTGTAATTCTTGTAATTCATTGCTCATGTTATCCTCCTTGTTTTAAGTCCAGTCGGACTATGTCCGTGAGGTAGAGTTTAAAGCCATACAACCTCCGTAATTGGGCATCCTTGCAACTATATTTGTTCTCGTGAATAATCACGTCGCAATTCTTTTGGGTGTTTCTTCATCAAATCTCTTTGAATATTTTGCCATTCTTTCACTTTTCTATCATAATATTGCTTGTTTTTCTCATCAACTGAACCTGCTTCAAGCCTTTTGTATTTTCTTATTTGTCTTTCATTGTATCTTTGTTGCTGTTCATGTTTATATACTTCTCTGGTATCTGGCATAGGTTCAGGAATTTCATTAATTCCTTCAAAGAATGTTGTCATTCTATGTCTACAATTTGGGTGAAACAATCCTGCTGATATTGCTGTTGATATCAATGGATATTTACCATCTGATTTTCCTCCGCTATATACATCATCAATATATACCTTGCCTTGCCAGGGTAAGCATGTTGGTGAACAAGCACCATATTGTGAAACCAATACAGTATGAATACCCCATTCTGCTCTTGACGCACCCTCACCCATCATACCTGCTCGTCTCATGGATGTTCTCAAATACATTTCAGCCCATGTTGCTATATTAACACGTCTACCATCGGAATATTGAACGCAATTTATACCTTGCTCAAGAAAATTCTTTGTAGATTTATCAATGGCTTCATTCATGCTTATTGTATTTGTTGCTAATTCCACTTGTGTTTTAAACATTGTTTGTCTATATACATCATCCATCATTCTCAATATAGCATTTTCAACTTTAGTATAGTCATTTCTACTCGCTTTAATAAGTGCGTTAAGCTTTCTGTCGTCTACGTGAAAAAATCCAACCAAATCTTTACGTTTTTTCACTTTTTGAAATTCCCTATGAACACGCATTCCGCTTTCGTTATAAGCATGATTTAGTGCGTCATTTAATTCTTTTGATATTTTATATTTGGAAAGAATTTTCTTGTTCCTCTGCTGAAATTCTCTTAAAGCCTTTAATTTACCAACAGTAAACAAATCTGACTTCACACTATTTGCTAAGTTTCTAATTAATTCAAGCTCAATTTCTGCTAATATTTGAGATATATTGTAAGCATCCATGAAATCACACTCCAAAACTTGCTCTGTACACCTTGAACCCCTCATCTTGATATTTCTTGACTTGTTTGTCCATTTCTTTTGAATTATCAAATTTGAATTTAGCCATCTCAAATTTATTGTCTTTCCTCAAAGCATATATCATATTGACCTTATTTTTCTTACAATCTTCTAACACCATTTTCAAAGTATTATTAATTATTTTTTGAGTCACTTCGTAAACGTTTTCATTTACTACCATTATCCGTTTCATCTTCATCCTCCAAATCAAACACCATACTTTCTTCTTCCATATGTATAACACCTTGTTCTTCTTTGAGTCTGTCAACTTCAGATTGCTTTTCTTCTTTTGTCCATGAATTACCATATAATTCTTCAACTGCCTGCTCAATTGACATAATACCAAATTGTTTAGCCTGACCAACTGTTTCAACCTTTGCTTCAAAACTTGGATTGGCGTATTCACCAAATGATACACTAATTTTATGTTCTGAAAAACTTTGTGATGTTGAAATTTCATGTATATTCAGAATTAGTCCAATCAACTCTGGTATGGCTTTTTCAAGCATATTTACCAATTTTGCTCTTGTGTAAAGAGTGGTTTTTTCCTTTTCTCTTTGTGCTTCAGCATTATCCAATTTTTTAATGTCTATACCAAGAGTAGACGGTGAAATTAAACCTTGTAAACACAAATCTAATATTGTTATATAGCTGGTGTTTAATTCCTCTGCGTTGATTTTACCAGCAACTACTTCAATTTTATTTGTGCTTTCTTCCTGAAGATTTCCACCAACTTTAACATATCTGTTGTCAAAACTGTTTGGACTGAGTGTTTGACCTGTTAATGGGTCACGTGGCAACATTGCTTCTGGTATATACTTGTTTGTTCTGCCATCACGCAGTGCGTCCATCCATTGTGATACTACTTCATCAAAAGCATCAAATTTTGAGTCTTTACCATCTAATAGTGATGCACCTCTGCCTTTCCATTTAAGACTTTTCTCAAACATCAAAGGCATACCCATTATCTTTTGAAAATTCTCAGGATTGATTACATCTTCTAAATCAGCTAATTCATCAACTTCATTGAGTTCAACTTCATTACCATTGTCATCATATAATTGATATTTAATACCTTTTTTACTGTATACTTCTTCAAGTGTAAAACTCTTTTTGTCTTGAGTATATCTGGTTAAATATGTTATACTGTCCAATCGTCCACGTTTATACTCAAATCTAACCCTTTCAGCTGGATAAAATTCAATTATAGGATACATTGACACGTCTTTATCCATTGAAATCTTGAATGCTCCGTCACCCTTTACTGCCGCAATCTTGATTGCTTCACTTAATGATGTATCAAAATCATTATCTGTTTTGATATCTTTCCAAAGTGATTCTGCTTCAGTTTCTTCTTCACTATTTTCATTGTCTATATGTACAGAATTTATGCTACCGCACACATTATCAACCAAAGTATTAATGATGATTTTTGGCAATCCTGAGTGTATCTTCCTGAATTTTATTCCTGTAGTGCCAGTGGATGACCAAAATGTAGTATTTGCTATACCATCATCTAATTGCCTGTAGAATTGTTGTAATTCACTCTCATCACCTCGATACCACAAATCATTCTTGAGGACATTTGTATCGTAGTCATATGGCTCTGTGATAACAATGGAATTTTTACTGGCTTTTTCAATTTCTAACCAAGATTTAATTTTATCTTTTATCCAACTCAATTATATTGTCCCTCCTTTTAATAATTGTGGTTTAAATGGCTGAATTGCATATTCTGAACTATCTAAACAGTCAACTGGATATGAACCATCATCTACTCTGACCCATTCACCATCTTCATATTCTTCATCTGACCACATAGCATTTTCGTATGCCTCAATCCATGGTTTTAAGTGGTCTGATATGAAAAATCTTTCTTGGTTTATTAATATATTTGTCAATCTTATTCTGTCTAATATACCATCTTTCTTGTATGCTGGTACAATCATCATTCTGAGAAGTCCTTGCTTTTTTAATTCATTCGCAAGTGCTTGTCTGAATAATTTATCTGCGTTTTCTACAAATATCGGACTGGCATATAATATAGGAAATCTTTCGCACCACTCTAATATTCGTGCTACAATATTTCTGGCATACTTTGCGTGGTCCATGCCACTTTCCTTGCCTTGCTTGTGGTAATAACCATCAACCAAATATGTTTCTTCATATTTCTTAGTGAACCCTGTTAGTGTAGCAACTGTAGCATCCGTTCCGCCAACGTCTATACCAATACTTAATTGTGAAAATTGTACTTTTGAAATTTCTCGTCTTGTTCTTAATACTTTGTTTGCTCTGTACCCTGTGTATATTCGTCCTGTGGCGGCAGTACGTTTACCAAGAATATCTGCTTGATACCACAATGATGATTTGTCATATGTTGCTATTACTGTTTTCAGCGTTTCATCTGATATACTTAAATTGTCCCATATTGTGAAATGTTCATAATTGTAATAAGGATTGTCACCCTTTGCTTTTAACTCATCTTGATAATTCAGTATGTCCACGTAAAACCAATGGTTTGGTGGTTTAGGGTTGATGTCAAAAAATATTTTACGTTCTGCTGAAGCAAGTGTTCTATCCATTGCTTCCTGAACAAATGTTTTATGACATTCATTTGCCTCTGTTATGTATACTGAACCAAGTGAGAAACCTTTTATTGTTCGATATGAGTCACTATCTTTTCCACCAGCAATGAGTATAATCTTTTGTCCTTGTCTTGTTTGTACATATAAACAATCCACCTTGTTATACGTTCCTGTATAACACCTACCAGCAAAATAATGCTCCAAACCATACCCATTTGAGTCGATTATGTTCATCTTTGCTGTTGATTTTGTAACTCCACCAACCAAATGAATCTTATCTGGGTGATTCTCAATACATTCCGCATACGCCATGATGTCCAAGACGTTCTTTCCTGCTCTTTTTCCACCCTCAGCGACATTTAACCAACATTTCAGTGACCGTTTGTAATAACTTGCTTGTTTTTGATTCAGAGGTGCATAATTAATCATCAAACTTCCTCTTTCTCTTGACTACTTTTGTGGTTTCTGATTTCTCAGTGTCGTTTTTCTTCTCCAACTCTTCATACTCTTTTGTTGGGTCTTCAGGTTCACGTATAGGTACAGGATTGTTGATTAAATCTGCTATTTTCAATATTGCTTGGTTTGCTAATACTTCATTTGCTTCTGCTATCGGATTGGTATTCCAACGTTTTTGTGCTCTATGCTCCAACCAATATGTTGCCGCTCCAACATCAGGCGGTATTTCTTTCTGTGTAACTTTGGTGATAACCAATTCATAATTACCATCTTGGTCTATCTTACGCTCTTTGACAATTTCTTTGTGCTTATAACCAATTGCTCTCTTGAGCAGTGCGTTCTCTACCAAAATGTCAGTTTGTTCACGTCCCCTTTGTAGTGCGTCCCTTATCTTTGCGTATCTCTCATCTTCATCCGCAAGTCTAACATATTTATCCAAGGTAGCAGGCACTATGTGTAACTTCTCTGCTATTTCAGCATTTGAATACCCCATTCTGGCGTACCCCTCAATTAAGTCAATTCTTGGCATAATATATCTGTTAAAATATGTCTTTGTTTGAGATTTATCTTTGTATTCTTCTAACAAACTTGCATAGCACCTCCTTGCTTTTGTAAGTAAAATTGTAAAAATTTGTTGTGAAAAATCATTGTACCTTTATTGTAGTATAGATTGTGAAAAAAGTCAAGACGGGACTTATAGATTTCCCCAGTACTTGATGAGGTTTCTTTTTCTCTTGTGAAAAATATACGAGGTGTGTGGAAAAATTTAGGTGTGACAAGATTAGAAGTGTTGTAAAATTTTACAAGATGTACAAGAGCGGTACAAGTGAAATTTTTCTGGCGCAAGGCGAGTGAGATGACTCATTCACGATGGGTGGGTACACTTAAAAACAACACACACCCCATGCTTTGTGAATCAAGATACTTGTAAACACAATATCTTGTAAATCAAACTATTGTATCGTACAACTATTGTATTATAAAATAATAATTAAATCGAACTATTATATAATAAAGATATTATTAAATCGAACTATTGTATTATGTAAATAATCTAATATTAAACTATTCTATTACATAATTAATAATTATTCTTGTAAGCGTATAAATAATCTATTGTAAATAACCTGTAAATTTACAAGTAAAACAAGCACAATATTTTGCGTTTTAACCAACAATATGGAACTTGGTGACCTATATATCCTATTGTATTACAGAGGTATTATTGCACCTGTAAATATCGTTGTAATTTATGTATATAGACGTTTTTTCGCCGATTTTTATACCGTTTTTCACTATTCATATAACGCAAATAAATGATTGAATTACGTGATTCACTACCGTTTTTTAACCGATTTTTAAAAATTGACGTATATGTCGAAACTATTCAATATAAGATACTCTAAAACCGTTTAACCGTTTTTTAAAAAATTCTTTTATATATATATAATTATATTATTATATTATTTATTATTTCTTTTTATTTTCTATACGTAAAGAATAAGAATAAAAAACGGTATAAATCAATATATATGTTAGAATTAACCATCTTACAACCCGTTTTAAAAATCGGTTAAAAAACGGTAAACACAAGCATTTTAACCGATTTTTAACCGATTTTTACCGATTTTAGCAAAAGTAAAAACGGCGTTGTACGTTCCCCTTAACTTGTCTATATCGTTTGTAGAATTGTAAATTATATCGTTAGCGTTGTGATTAAGTTTATTATAGGGGCGAGTGAAAATTTGATTGACTTCTTCTGATTCCTGTATATATTTTATCCTTTTTGTACCGTTCCTGTATTTCCCCTTATACTAAGCATCTAACCTTGTAAAATGCACATCTATACAATAAACCTGTAATTTTACAACTAATACAAGTACATAATAGGAGGACAAGAAGTATTAATTATTGGTAATATTTGGTCTTGTATTTTACATATTATAATTACAAATATTACGATTTCTTAACTTTACTTTATCTTTATTTTTTAGTACAATAGTATTGTAAGATAGATTAAACGATTATCTTACGGGGACGCACCGCCCTTACAGGACGGTATCACGAGAGGCACAAGTAATCACAGGAGGGACGAACGGCACAGAGGATACAGGACTTTGAAAATTGAATAGTCAAACCGCACAAAATACAGGGAAGTATGCGATGATATGAGTGTACCAAGGACGACAAGCGGTGACGTTAAATAGTTCTAAAACTCCAAAATCCAAGGAATAATTGGGGGATATCCTATAAATTTGAGGATATCCCCACGGATTGGATAGTTGCAAATAGTTTTGAAATAGTTCAAGATTACTTGGAGAAATCCAAAAATAAAAAACAAACTTTGGAGGATAAAATATGTTAAGAGAGTTTACAAAGAATGATTATTATACTTTTGCAGATGCAGAAGAATTTGCTGATGGTTCTCAACCTTTAATTGGTGAGTATGGACCAGTTTTAGTAGTTATAGATGCAAATTACTTGTATATCTTCATGGAAAATGAGAATAATGACGATGAAGATACTTGGTATATGAATAGTAAATATAAAGAATACTCAAAAGACGTGGCTAATTCAATATTTGAATACATTAAAGGGAAATCACCAAAGCAAATAGTTGCGTACTTAAATGAAGTATTTGACCCAAACTACAAAAGTTTTAAATAATTGGAGGATAAAATGAAAGTGATAAAAGTAAGTGCTCAAGAAGTTGTAGAATATTTGGAAAATCAATTGGATTGTTTTAAAGATATGACCGTTGGTGATTTTGTAGAGTATCTAAAAGAAAGACTTGAAGAGGAATAAAGGTGCACTGATGAGACTTAAATAGTCGAAATAGTTGTAGAAATACAACTATATGTACCAAAAATACAAATAAAATAAACCTTGGAGGTAACAGATGAAAAAAGAAGTTAAAGAACAATTGGTGAAATTAGCAAGAGAAGTAGCTGGACAATACGGTGTAAAAGTAGCTTTGAAGAATATCGTATTATTGGAAAGTGGTGGAAGTGAAAATGAAGTTTCTTTGTCAACTATTGATTATATCATGTTTGAAGATAAAGCTTCAGGCAAGCAATATCAATATTATGGTGGAGAACACCCAAGTTTCAATGAGTATAGGGAAATGACAGAAGAGGAAATCATTGAAGCAACAAGAAAGACAGAAACAGCTGAAGAAACTAATGAAGAGAAAAAAGAGGAAGAAAATAGTTCCGATAGTTCCAACAATTCTAAAAAATCAGGAGGTAAAGAAATGAAGAAATCAACAAGTAAAAAAGAAATTAAGGTTATGTTAAGAGCATTTACAGGAATGGAAATTGGTGAATATACAGCAACGGTTGAGAGAAATAAATATGTAGTAATAGCCAAAAAAGGACAGCTAACATTTGATAAAAAGACTTTGAAGCAGACAGACGCAAAATCGCCAAGATTTGCCAACTACTTACAAATACTTGATAAATAACGCAGAGTGGAGCAGGGAAACCTGCTTTAATGCGGCATAAGTGGTCACAAGCCCACAAATAGCTGTAAATATTTAACCTTGGAGGATAAAATTATGAAAAGAAAGACAATAGCTGTAGAAAGAATCAAGGAAGTTGTGAATGAGCAACTAAAAAATGACAATATATCTCAAGAAGCAAAGAAAGAATTATGTAGTGTACTTGAAACAGTTTTATTTGAGACAGATAACTACAACGGTTTCAACCATCTTAAATGGATTAATGGAGGAAGTGCTGAATGGATGCATCTATTAAATAAGGGATTGGTGAGTGCAACTGATTCAGTCAGCAGACAACAATATATTGGACCAGAATACAACCGCAGGTATTATTAAGCCCACTGATGAGTATCTGAAAATTGATACGAAACGCTCAATATTTTTGCGTATAACCAAAGATATTTGAGTGTCTGGGTAAATGGAGGTGAAAATAATGAAATATACTCAGACAAAAATCGGCAGAACTATTGTGAATTTACATGAGTTCTCTGGTATAGGTGATTTTGTGTCATATCTTGAGAACACTCCTGTTAATCGTTTCTTCAGCAATAGTGTTTTACAATCAGAAACGACAGGAAATAGTTCTTGGTATGGCACAAATAGTTTTGACGAGGCAAAAAATTTGTTACAATTTGGGTGGATGCCTGATAGTTCTAAGTTAAAACAACAATTGAAGTTGTCTAATAAAGTTAATCTACAAGATAATAAAAGAATATCAGAATATTCAGTGGCAGGCTATCAAGTATCAGTTCCAAGATATTTACAAGGAATACCTACAAATATGGTTAATTCCAAAATAGTTCCTGTGAAAAAGAAGATTATTGTAATAACCAAAGATATCACATATAATGCTGGTTGGTCAGCAAATGATATCACAGAACAAGCAATAAAAGCTTTACAAGTAGTTCAATCTTTGGAAAATAAAGGGTTGAGAGTTCGATTGAATGTGTATTTGGGGTGTTCTATGTATAATGAGCAAATACAGATGAAATTATGTGTTAAAAAACCAGACGAACGCATTAACTATGTTAAAATGGCGTTTCCGTTGGGGCATCCGTCTATGTTAAGACGTTTCTTGCTCAGGTTCATAGAACGCCATGATAAATGTGAAAATAGCTTTGTAAATGGGTATGGTAAGCCTGTAAATTTGATACAAAATAATGATGAATACGTTATACCGCATAATATTGGTGATGTAGAGAAATTTATAAATAACATATTAAAAAGGAAATAGTTTTTAACAGGGACACCGCCTATATATATAATAGAAGCAATAATTTTAGCTGGGGAAGTTTACAATAGCTTTACAAGCAATAGTTCTGCTTGTAACTTTACCAGCTAAAATAGTTCTTGACTTTTATTCCGTTCTAATATATAATAGTTTTAACCGAATAGGGAACGGCAGAAAAATTTAACCTTGGAGGGTACAAATGAAAAAGCGTGAAATATCAACATATGAGATATCAAAGATTGCTAAGAAAATCTCAATTGTTGACCATAAGAATTTGAGAATATTGTCTCATAATAATGTGGAATACTTGAGACAATTTGAAGTATTACCAGATAAATCTATAAAATTCCAATTCCGTGATATTGTATATACAATAGAGGATGCTTGGAGAATGAATCATGAACCACACTCAGTTGATAATAGTTCTGATGACGAGGACGAATGGGACGATGACAATGACGATAATGATGCTGATGTGGAAGTATCAGATGATAGTGATGATGAAGACACTGAAAATAGTTCTAATAGTTCTGAGGAAGATGAAGAAGATGAGGAAGAAACACCACCCCCAGTTCCTGTAGAAGCAAAACATGCCAAGTATGAAGTAATAAAGACTTGTATTGAACAAGATATACCTGTTTATTTAGTTGGTGAAGCAGGAACAGGAAAGAATTTTACACTACAAGAAATAGCTGTAGAAATGGGTTTAGCGTTTTATTTTACCAATAGTGTACAACAAGAATATAAAATAACAGGGTTCATTGATGCTGGCGGAATATATCACGAAACAGAGTTTTACAAAGCATTCAAAAATGGGGGGTTGTTCTTTCTTGATGAAATGGATGCCTCAATACCAGAAGTATTGGTGTTATTGAATGCGGCAATAGCCAACAAATATTTTGAGTTTCCCAATGGCAGAGTTGATGCTCATGAAAAGTTCCGTGTAGTAGCCGCAGGAAATACCTGTGGTAATGGAGCAAATGAACTCTATACAGGTAGATTAGTTTTAGACCAAGCAACATTGGATAGATTTGTTGTAATTGAATTTGATTATGACAAGAATGTTGAGTATATGCTTGCTAAAGGTAATGATAAGTTGGTCAACTTTATCAGAGCATTGAGAAGATTTTCAAAAGATAACGGCATCAGAGCAACATTCTCATATCGTTGTATAATGACTGTAGTTAAGCTTGAGGCTTGTAATTTACCGCTTGAGCAAATATTGAGAATAGCTGTATTCAAGGGACTTGATGAGGATACAGTCAAGACATTCAAAACAGATTTTGTAAAAGATGGCAATATAGGCAGATACCATTATGGCTTGAAGAATTTACAGAAAGAAATGGGAGCAGTTGAACCAGAAAAGAAAATGAACGCAGGTGGATTTGTTGGTGGTAAAAAGCCATAGGAAAGAGATTGGAGCATGCCTGCATCTTTCAAGGGTGTTGAGGGTACTTTTTAATTGAGGAGGTGAGAAAATGAAGACGTTTGGTAAATTCTTGTTACATTTTACATTAACAATGCTAACAGGTGGATTTTGGTTAATCGTGTTATTAATATGGCATTTTTGTAAAAAGAAATAGTTGGAGGAAACTACAAATGATGAAAAGAAGAACAAATTTTGCATTGGTTACTATGCTGGTAGGTGTGTTTTTGATTACTATACCAGCATGGAAACAGATGCGTAATGTTGAGGCTTTTTCAGAAATAAAAGAGGACGAGCCTGTGGAAGTAAAAGAAGTTATAAAGTATGTGCCTGAGTACCATTACATAAGAATTGAACCGCCATTTGAGTATGAGAATTTAGGGCAGTGTAAAGTGACGTTTTATACATCAGGGTATGAGTCTACAGGTAAAACACCAGACCACCCTGCATATGGTATTACCAAAAGCGGAGCAAGAGTTGAAGATGGCGTTACAGTTGCAGTTGACCCAAATTTAATTGAATTAGGAAGTTATCTATACATAGAGGGATTGTCAGAATACATAGAAGAAGTTACAGGCATAAAAACAACAAATTTTAGAGTTGCTCAAGACACAGGCGGTGATATAAAAGAATATTGGATTGACATATTTGTTGAAGATGTGAATGTAGCAAGAGAATTGGGTGTTGAATATTTCTTTGTTTATTTAATCAAGTAAATGCTTGATTATAGAAATAACTTTGCGTAAACGCAAAAATATTACATAGGAGGAAAGATGAATGAACAACAGAGTACAAATTTTATTAAATCACTTGGAAAGGAATACTGATTTCAATATTGCTCCGTCATCAGCAAGTCATCATGGAGCATATGCAGGAGGGTTAAGAGACCACTCGTGGAATGTCGTGAATCAATTGATGTTATTGACAATGAGAAATCATTTAGTTTGGGGCAAACCAGACAGTCATGTTATTGTTGGTTTAGCACATGATATGTGTAAATTACACTCTTATTATAGAGACGAGCATGGACTGTTTTACAAAGGTTATTCTGCAGATACAAGACATGCGGCAAAGTCTGTTGAGTTAGTTAAGCAGATTATTGATATAACTGAGGAAGAAGAAATGTGTATACGTTGGCATATGGGTGCTTTTGATGACAAAGAAAATTGGAGTAAATATTCAGATGCGGTGAGACAATATCCAAATGTATTGTGGACTCACCAAGCCGATATGATATCTGCTCACTTGTTGGAAAGGTCAGACTTACATTTGTGTATGAAATGCGTATATCATCCAGCATCATGTGATGGTAACGGTATAGTATTTGGAAATGGTTGTGGAGCAGATAATATAATCGGTTGTGCTTCATTTGAAGATAAATTCATGGATAAATTCACACCTTATGTGGAAAATGATATGAAAGCAACTATTGAAGTTTACAATGCGTTAGGTGAAGTACAAACAATAGAAGATAAATGTGCGTGGGAGGGTGAATCAAGAAATGACCAATAATAAGTGTAATGATGGTTGCAATAATGGTAATAACAATGAAGAAAGTTGTAAGGATTGTCCATGCATAGATTGCCCAACTAATGATACTTGTACAATAGGGGACAATGACGAATGTGATAATTGGCCACTTAATTTCTTTATATAGGAGGAATAAATGATATTAAATACACATAAGGTTACTGCGTCTGGTGCCAAAATACCTGTTGAAATAATCGTGAAACGTGTTTCACCAAGTAAAGTAATGAATCATCAAATTAAAGACGTAGAAACACGAAATAATTGGTGTAATGCGGGCGGAGTTCACTGTGCAAAGTTTGGTTGTAGACCGTGTTGTCCACCAAAGATGAAGATGTTTGATAAACTCAAGGAAAGAGCCTATTTTTATGCTATCTCAGTAAAAATAGTGCTTGATGACTATTATGAAGTATATCCGAAGGTAAAAGAAAGCAAGAGTTGGTGTTATTTTGGTATGGATGGGGCACATAAAATGACCAGAAATATCAATAACAAAATAGTATCTGATTTAAGTGAAAAAGGTGACCAAGGGTTCAGAGTTGGTGGTTGCTTAGGATGTCAATATTCAAAGACTGGTGTTTGTAAGAATTTTATGCCACCTTTAGAAGCAACTGGAGTTAATGTTGTAGATTTTGCCAAAGACGTGTTTGAACAAGATATAGTTTGGCGTGAAGCAAAGAAACCAATGAAACATATGATAGCAATTGGTGGAGTTTACACTGATAGAGAGATTTCACCAAAGGTTATAAAGCAAGTCATACTAAAGATAACAGGAGGATTAAAAAGTGCAAGTTAAAATATTTGAGGGGCACGGAAATAACGAAGATGACATTAATTTATGGTTAAAAGCAAACCCCAAAATAGAAGTTATAAACGTAAATATGATACCTATGCATGATAGATATACCTACGGAGAAGAAAATATTTGTAATCAATGGATAGCTACAATTGTTATTTATAGAAAACAGGAGGAAACAAATGAGAAGAGATAATGTAAATAATTTCTTGAATTTAGCCAATTCATATGCGAAGTTATTTTCAGGCTGTAATAAAGTACAAGTTGGTGCTGTAATCGTAAAAGATGGTAAGGTGATTTCATTGGGTGCTAACAGAGCAATCCCAGACCAATGTCACATTAGAGGGTGTCAACGTATAGAATTATATGGTGAGGACAGCAAAAATCATCGTAATCCAGAAGATTGTCGTGCCATACATAGTGAAGTTGATGCTATTACAAATGCGGCAAAAGCAGGTATATCTGTTGATGGAGCAACAATATACATTACAAGATATCCTTGTGAAGCTTGTGCAAGAGCCATAGTAGCAAGCGGTATAAAATACGTGTATTGGGGCAGAGAACAATCCATTTCTGACCAAACTATGCGGATATTGAACTCAGCAGGTATTGAATACACTTGGGTAAAGGTTTGGATTGAAGAAGATACAACAAGGTAGGATGAGGCATGGCTGAGATACGTTTTAAAAGTAAAAAAGAATTCAATAAAGCTGTAAATAAACACATTGATACTGTTTTGGAAGAAAGAAAACAGACTGTAACCAAAGACGTTTTAACTGCTTTAATACCAATAATTTCAACATGTATGTATGAAGCATATGGATTTGGTGAGGTGCGTCAAGCAAAATTCTTCAAGTATTTCTCAGAACACATGGAGTGTATTGAAAAAGGATACACTGCCCTTGAAATGTATGAGAAATGGTGTCAAGACCATAATTATATGCTTTATGAGATGGAGGACACAAATGAAAAATAATATAGGGGAGATATTGCAAAAAGCCAGAGATACATACGGCAATAGAAATCAAATAATGGTGGCTATTGAAGAATTAAATGAGTTGGCTTGCGTGTTAGCCAAATATCCACGGTATGAGGAACATGAAAAAGCTGTTGAGGAATTGAAAGAGAAAACACTTGATGAAGTAGCTGATGTTACTATAGTATTAAATCACATATGTAATATATTTGAGTTAGATTTTGATACTGATATACAACCAAGAATGGATAAAAAGGCAGAACGATTAGAAAGGTGGTTGGAGAAATCAAACAGTATTGAGCAAACCACTGTTGACCGTGAGGTGAATTAGATTGAACTTGAGAAAATTTGATGCCTTGATTGGTCAAAACAGCTATGTCAGGTGTATTGGTAAAGAAAGAGTTGACTCAGCTATTGTTGGTGTTGAGGCGGCAGAAGCACACTTATTCAATGGAGGAACAATTGGTTGGTGGGTGCGTTCTGGGTATATTGTTGTAGATATTGATGAGGGACAAGAACAAGCATTATCCATAATTAAAAAGCTTGGGCTGAAAACTCTTGTATGTAGAACAACCAAAGGCATACATCTGTATTTCAAGGAAGACAGGGACATGCCGCAAAAGATTGGTATGGTACTTCCATTTGGTTTGAAATGTGATTATCGTTGTGCTAATAAAGGTTATGTTCTTTTACCATTTGGTGTAGAGGGACGAGCATTCAACAAAATACATAAAGTTATTGGTATGCCGTTGGAATTTACACCAATACCAAATAGAAAAGAAAGCTTGTTTGGTTTACGTGAGGGTGACGGAAGAAATGCCACATTATTTGCGCATTTAATGGCTTTTAAAAATCGTGGTGCTAATAATGACCAGATAGAATTAATGGGACATATCATAAATGAAGATGTTTTCAAGCAACCAATGAAGAAAAAGGAACTTGAAGATATAATCAACAACACCAAAAGATATGAAGCTCAAGAAACAGCAGATAATCCATATTTGCTGTATAACGCAAAAGGAAATCCAAGTGGTATAAATTATCGTGCTATAAATGATTATTTTGTCAATAAAGGTGATGTGTTTGTTATTGGCGGAGAATGTTATATGTATCAAGATGGTGTATATAAGGAAGCATCATCAATTGTGAGAAATGCCATAAAAGAAATGATTAATAGTGACAATATGATTACTCAACAAAGAATTATGGAAGCATACAGACTTATTATTGATGATAACAGAATACAGAGAAGTGCTCACGAGTTAAACTCCAATACAAACTTGATAAATTTCAAGAATGGTGTGTGGGATATTGAAAAACATGAATTGTTACCTCACGATAGTAAATATTTACAAACAATTCAAATACGCCACAATGTTGGTGAATATATTCCTTTAAAAGAAACAAAACTGTGGAATTTTCTTCAAAAAGCAAAGATTGATAATGATAACAAGAAAATGATTTTGAGGTACATGGCATATTGCCTAACTTTACAATCAGGGTTAAAGACATTTATGGTATTGTCAGGTCAGTCAAACACAGGAAAGTCTGTGTTGATACGATTTATTGAAAACCTTGTTGGTAAAGATAACACTTCAGCATTATCAATGCATGAGTTAAACATGAGATTTTACCCAGCTCAATTGTATAATAAATTGTTAAATTCATGTGCTGATAATAGTTCATTACCGTTGTCTGCGATAGAAAATTTGAAGAAGATAACAGGCGGTGACCAAATAATGTACGAGAAAAAGAGCAACCCCAATATATTTTTCTTTACGCCCTTTGCTAAACTATTATTCTCGTTCAATCAATTACCGCTACAACTTGAAGAAAAATCAAATGCGTTTTACAAACGTATGAGAATATTGAGTATGACCAATGAGTTGTTTTTAAATGATGATTACGTCAATGATTTATGTAGCAACGATAGTATAGAAAGCATAATACCGTATTTGTTGAAATTATTACCAATTAAAGCAATACCGCATACAGATTTATCCGATAGTATGGTTGAGGGATTGCGTAAGGATAGCGACAGTATACATTCATTTATGGAAGATAAGTGCGTAAAAGCTAATGATGGGATAATATTAAAATCATCTTTGTATGATGCTTATGCCAGATATTGCTTTGAAAATGAGAGAGAGGCACATAAGAAACAAGCTTTTATGCGTAGGTTGAGAGCAATGCAAATTGAAGAAATACGACATCCACGCACAAGAGAGGCATGTTGGAAAGGAATCAAAGTGTTACAAACGAAAGGTGGAAAAGATGATGTTGACTGATGAAAAAGCAATTGATTTAGCCATTAAATCAATTAAAAAACAGATGAAAGAAAAACCAGCTGGGGGTTATAAAGTTGATGATGAGAAGATTAAATATACTGCAATTATTTCCCATTTAGAACAAATGAAAATGGACCTCCGCAGACCTATAAACAATAAGTGTAGAAATTGTGAGAATTTTGCTGGTAAATTTGATGGAACAGGATATTGCTTTCCAAAGGGTGACCATACGTGTTCAAGAGCGTGGGAAGATGGGTGTACAGCACTATTTACGCCAAAAAAGGGTAAAAATTTGTTAGACGAGCATGAAAAACAGCAAAAGAGGATAAAGAAATGAGTTACAAATACGCAACCATAGATATTGAGTCAACAGGATTGAATAGGTATCAAGAAAAGATAACCTATATTGGTGTTGGTTTATCCAAGGAATTAGGCGAAACGTTGGATAAAATCACACTGTACGATTTTAGCAATCCAGAGGACATTGAAAAATTCTCTAATTTGTGTAAAAAATTGAGAAAGCATAAGGTTAAAACGATATTTCAAAACGGTAACTTTGACACCTTATTTATTGAATATAATTGGGGTATATTGTTGCCGATTTCACACGATATTATGTTAATGGGAACAGCATTTGATTTGGTAGCAAAACACGGATTGGAAGCAATGGCTCAACGTTATCTTGGTGTACCAGATTGGGATATAGACAAGAAAACCAAACTTGGTAAGGGAGACATGAACAAACTTAAAGAATATTTGGGGTATGATGTTAAATATACATGGGCATTGTTTAATTTCTTTATGAATGAAATGAATTCTCAACAAAAGAAAATATATAAAAAATTGCTCAAGCCTGCTTATTTGATGTATCGTAGAGTGGAACGTGAAGGCATTTATTATGATTTGGAAAAAGATAAAGAAGTCAAAAAAGCATACAAGAAACATGAAAAAGAATGTCTTAAAAAACTCACTGACCAATACGATATTAATTGGAACTCACCTGACCAAGTGCGTGAAGTATTGTTTGAAAAAGAGGGATTGCCGACAATTAAGCTTTCACCAAAAGGTAAACCATCAACTGATGCTAAAGTATTGAAAAGGTTGGTTTCAAAAGGTTATGAACTTCCTCAATTAATATTAGATTACAAATTTTATCGTGGTGCTAACACAAAATTCTTGAACAAATGGGCTGATTATGCTCAGCATGATGGTAGAATACACCCGCACTTTAATCTCACAAATGTAATCACAGGTAGGACGAGTTGTTCAGACCCAAATTTACAGCAAGTACCAAGAAATAAAGAATTGAGAAGTTTGTTCACTGCTCCAAAAGGACGTGTGTTGATTGAAGCTGACTACAGCCAACTTGAGTTAAGAATTGCGGCTGATTATGCTAACGAGCCTCATATGATTAAAATATACAAAGAGGGTGGGGATATACACACAGAAACAGCGATGACTCTTAACGGTGGTAAAGAACCATCATATGACGATAGAACCAAAGCAAAGCCTGTTAATTTTGGTTTCCTATATGGTATGTCTGCCAAAGGGTTTACATTCTATGCTTTTGACAATTATAGTCAAGTATTTACACAAAAGGAAGCAGAAAGGTATCGTGAATTATTCTTTGCTAAATATTCAGGATTGCCAGAATGGCACAAAGAAATGGAGTATATTTGTGAACTTAATGGTGGTGTAGCAAATAGATTTGGTAGGTTCAGAGCATTACCAAAGATATTCTCAAATAGTAGTTATGAACGTGGTGAGGCTGTACGTAGAGCAATAAATACACCAGTTCAAGGCACAGGCTCAGATTTATTAATCAGTTCATGTGCTGAGATTGACACAAAGTTAAGACCAGACATGGATTTGAGAGTTGTTGGTACTGTTCATGACTCCATATTAGCAGATGTACCAGAAGATTGTGTTGAAGATGCTGTGAGGGAAATCAAGAAAATAATGGAACATCCAGAAATAATGGATATATTTGGTGTATCTTTTAAAGTACCGCTGATTGCTGACGTATCCATTGGACCATGGGGCAAAGGTAAAGAATTGGAAGAATGGCTTGCGGATAGAAATTCATAGTACCAACAAAATCATGAAACTATGTTGTAGACAGCATTTGATGAATTTTGAAAAATATTTAAAAATAAAGCTTTACTTCCTATTAGATTTATAGTATAATTGGTATGTAAGTTAGATTTACTTGATTACATCAACACTTACAGGGTGTCATAAATGGCAGTTATGAGTAAGTGGCGTTGCCTGCCTACTGGTTTGAACTACCAGCCCAAAGCTCATTCATCCACCTGATGATGATTGATTGGTTACCAATCGAAACACGTACACTGTTTTCCTCCAAGGTTGAGTGTACGTGTAGTGGAAAACCATACCACACACAAATTAAAAATTCCATAGGAGGAAATGAAAATGGCAAAGAAAAAAGAAGCACAAATAACATTGAAAGATTTAGCAAAGGGTGATGTAGTTTATATGAAAGGTTTCACAGGCATGAAGTTAGGTGAATTTCCTGTAATAGCTGCAAATGCTAAAGCAGTAAAAATTCAGAAGAAAGATGGAACTCAGATGACTTTCAGCAAAGAAACTGGCAAGCAAACAGATGCTAAGAATGAAAAATATGCTAACTCTATATCATTAGACCCAGCTGATGCTCCAGCACCAAAAGAAGACAAAAAGGCTGATAAGAAAGCTGGTAAAAACAAGAAGAAAGAAGAAAAAGAAGATAAGAAATCAGACAAGTCTGCTAAAGGCGGCAAAGGCAAGAAAGCTGAAGAGCCTGAAGAGGAAGATGATGACTTTGAAGACGAAGATTTTGAAGATGAACTTGATGATGAAGAGGAAGATGATGACGATTTTGAAGAATAATCGTATCAAATAAACACAGAGCACAGGGAGGTTTCAAAGGGGTTTGTCCTCCTTGTAATGTGGCTGAAATAATTAGTATTTCAACAGTTGCAAGCCTGTAGTCACAAAAGAAGAAAGGTGGGATGTTGTATTATTGAAATCAGTTATAGTAGGGTTTCTACATATCAACGTTGTCCATACCAACATAATTTAAGATACAATGAAAGATTGAGACCAAAAGCAATTGTAAGACCTTTGACTTTTGGTAAAGATTTTCACAGATTGTTGGAAGTACGACAAGATAAAAAGGAACTTTCAAAAACCATAAAAGAGGTACGAGCTGTATTCAATGATTTGAAAGATGACCAAAGAGCAGTGTTAGGGTATGATTATCCAGATGACCTTAAAACAGTATTTCTTGATTACCAAAAAGTCTGGAAAGGTGATGAATTACCATCTGATACAGAACAAAGATTTGATATACCAATGGGTAAACTTAGCGGTGAAAAAGTAATGTTTGTTGGTGTAATTGACGAAGTGTATGATTGCGGTAAAATGCTTGGTGAACATAAAACATTTGGTAGAGCACCAAATATGAGCTTTATCATAATGAATACACAAGGAAGTCTTTATTGTAAGGCAGTACAAGAATTGTATGGTATCATGCCTGAAAAAATAAAATGGGACTTTATAAAGTCTGAAACCGCAAAATATCCAGCTTGGTTAGAGAAATCACAAAGATTTTCTGAAGCACAAAATCAAGGTATAACGCCATTTAGTTGGCAAAGGGCTTGTAAGGAACGTGGTATTGTTGACCAAAAAGTATTAGATGTTGGTAAACGTTATGAACCAAATATCAGCAATTTTTTCTTCCGATACGCAATTGATGTTGAGGCTGATATGGTTAATAAGGTTTGGAGTGATTTTGAAGATACTGCAAGGCAAATTGTATCACGAGGACATAAAGATTTACGACAAGTAATCACCAGAGATTGTAGTTGGTGTAGTTATTTTGATATCTGTTACGGACAATTCACTGGAGCAGATGTTGAATATATTAAAGCAAAAAATTATGAAACTAAACCACAGGAGGATGAAGAAGATGTTGAAAGTAGTTGTGACTAATTTAGAAACAAACGAGGTAGTATTCAATCAAGATGTAGCAGGTATTGCTTTAACCACATTGAAAGAAGTGGAAAAACATGATGATGGTATTTTGTATGGAGGACAAGCAATCGTAGCTGGTCAAATGGATGCGCAAGGTTACATAATGTTAGACAAGAACGTTAATATTGAATTGGCTAAACAAACAAGACAATCTGCTATGAAAGCAATGGAAAGCTCAATGAGCGGCATGGGAATAATGGACTTGTTGAAGATTTTAAGTGGTGCGGTTGGAGTAGTACAAGGAATGGAAAGAAAGCCAAATGCGGCTGAAAGTATGGACCAATTTGCTAATTTATTCAGACAGGCTAATGCTACAGAACAATCAAATATGAAATCACACACAGAGCAAACAGAAAGTAAACAACAATAGGAGGAACTATGGGCGTTTTAGACAAAGCAAAACCTTTGTCTGAAGTAAAACATGGTAACTTCTGGGTAATTTATGGAAAGTCAGGTAGTGGTAAAACACATCTGCTTTCTACTTTTCCCAAACCTTTGTTGTATGTTCAGATAGGGGATGATGGTACAAATACCATAGACGAGACAGATGAGGGTATCAGAGTATTAGAAATAAGCAGTTTATCCTCAATGGATACTCTTTGTAAGGAACTTGAGAATGATGATTTTTACGCAACTGTTGCTGTAGATACATTCTCATTAATGGTTAATGAGTGGATAGATGCTAAAGCTGTACAGAAAAATAAGAGAGTTACACAACAAATGTGGGGTGACTTAAAGACAGATACAGAGAAATATATCAAAAAATTCCAAAAACTATCCAAGGATAGAATTGTAGTGTTAACTTGCCATGAAGTGTCAGATGCTTTTGAGGGTATGGAAGATGAAATCATGCCTGATATAAGACCATCAGTATCTAAAGGGGCAAGAACATATCTGGAGGGAATGGCAAATTATGGTATACATTGTACTGTAATACAAAAAGACCAAGACCAAGAAGATGGAACTGTTAAGACAGTAGATGCTCATGCTGTACATCTTGGTTCAAACCCATACTATTGGGTAAAAACACAGAAACCAGCATCAGTTAAGCTACCATCGTTGGTAATTAATCCAACGTATAGAAAAATAATGAAGTTAATCAAAGGAGGAAAGCCAAATGGCAAGAAAAATTAAAGTTGATATGACAGGTGTTGAATCATTCTCAAAGTGTGAAGAGGGGCAACACGTAGTAAAGGTGATTGAGGCAAAAGAAAGCATCTCACAAGCAGGTAATGACACAATTACCTTGAAATTACAGGTTATGAAAGGCAATTCAAAAGATGCTATGGTTTGGGATACATTAACCATAACAGAAAAAGCATTATGGAGAGTTAAACAATTCCTTGAGGCTATTGGTCAAAAGTCTGCTGGTAAAGTGGTTATTGACCTTGACAAAATTGAGGGTAAAACTTGTATTGCTAATGTAATTCATGAAGAGTACAACGGCAGCCTGAAAGCAAAGGTTGATGAGTACAAGAAACTTCAAGCATCTAAGTCCAAATATGAGGACGAAGATGATGAGGAAGATGAAGAAGAACCAGACGATGATGATTTTGAAGAAGATGAAGATGACGATGAAGAGGACGAGCCTGCACCAAAGAAAGGCAAGAAATCTGACAAAAAATCGGCTAAAAAAGAAGAAAAGAAATCAACCAAAAAAGAGGACAAAAAATCCAAGTCCAAGAAAGACGATAAAAAATCATCAAAGAAAAAGGACGAGCCTGAAGACGATGATTTTGATGATGACGATGATGAAGAGTGGGATGAAGATTAACTTACGGTAATAAATAACTTTGCGTAGGGGCAATTTAAATGCCCCTGCGTTACAATATAGGAGGATGAAATGAAATATAATATACCAAACGATACAGGAGCACCTTGGCGATGGAATAAATTAATTGAGGCTTGTAAATTAGAGGAAATTGTGAAAGATGACCCATCACCAAGTATTGCTTTAAAGATTTGGGCAGATGGTCATAAATGCGGTAATGAAGAAAGATTTTGGTTGAGCTTTTTGTATGGTTTAACGTACTCAACTGCTACAACACTACAAATTTTCTCAAGATTTCCAACATTAAAATATGCCATACACAATTTTGGAACACTAAACCAATATTGGTTAAAAAACAAAAAGAGATTATATTTCAACAGAGATAGACGTTATGTACAAAGTAATAACCAATTTTGTAACTCCATTAAGTCTTTACATAATTGGTGTGGAGATTATCCATATGAAACCATAGTACAATATATGACTGATACAAGATTGTATAATGAGATTGTTAAGGGTTGGAACTATTTTGGTAGACATGCGGCATTTTTGTTCTTTGATGCGTATTCTTTATTGTTAAATGATGGTAAGTGTGATTTAGCTGTTATACCAGATTGGAAACAAGCATCAACTATTGCTAAAGGATTGGCTTGTGCTACATATGATGATGATTTGTTGTTAAGAGCCGAACAAAACAAATTAACCAAACATGATTGTTTTAAGCTTGACGGTTTAATGGAAAAACTTTTGGAAGATACTGTTATGGATTTGAATGAAGTTGAGTCAACCATTTGTGCTTACTACAAGTTATTTAAGGGGACAAGGTACTTTGGTTATTACATTGACCGTTTTCAAGATGAATTAATTAAATGCAAAAAGAATGGGTATGACAAGGGACTTATTAGAGAACTGTATGAAATAAGAAAAGAAATCAATCCGCATGAATACCTTGGAGAACTCAATGATTGGAATGGTATACAAAAATCACGTTGTAAGTCTTGGTTATTGAGAGGTGAATTCAGGTAATGAAAAGAAGATTGTTGGTAAATATCCGAGGAACTAATGGTGCTGGTAAAAGCACAATACCTTTACAAATGATGGTTAATGATACCGATAATTATGAAATCAGCGTGTATGGTGATGGTAAAAATCCAAAATTAACAGTGTTTCCAAATTATGGATGGATTGCCCTTGGTACTTACAAAAATAAAACTGGTGGAATGGACACTTTCAAGAATAACCAACAAACTTTAGATGCTTTGGATAAGGCTATTGAATTATCCAAACCAGACGGATATTTGGACAAAATGTATGATATGAATTTTGATATACTGATGGAGGGTGTTATTTCATCGACTATATATTCAACCTACACCAAATTATTACAAGCAAAATCGAAAGAAATACCGTGGTTGAGTATATTAGTATTAAACTTTTTACCAAGTGTAGAAATTTGTATAGATAGAGTCATAGAACGTAATGGGAACGCAAATATTGATAAAAAAGCTATCCGTTCAAAATGGAATACAGTACAAAGAAATCACTACAGGTTCAAGCACGATGGGTTGAAGTCTATTATCGTAAATAATGAAAATACACCTGTTGATAGTATGCTCAAATTGTTTTTAAGAACTGTTGAAAAACACAGAAACTGAGGAGGTCAATATGAAATGTTGTAGATGTAACAAAGGTATGAACGAAGTCAATGGAATGATACCTATTGACCCACCAGGCACTAAAGATAGAAAATGGACATGTACTGGGTGTGCTACTTTAGAAGAACTTGGTATGCTACCTGAAAGTGAAGTAAAGCTGTGTACAATGATAAATCCAAATTTTATACCAAGGAGGAATGAATAATGGCATTAATCGTATTAGAGGGTTGTGACGGAACTGGTAAGACCACATTAGCAAAAAGTTTGGCAAAAATAATGGATGCTAAAGTAATACATTGTACAGCAGAAACACCAAACAATTTTGACTTTTTCTATCAAATTATAGATATGGCCGATGATAGAAATATCATAGCTGATAGATGGTGTTATGGACAATTTGTATACCAAACAGAAGAGGAAAGAAACTTGAAAGGTTGGTTGGACCAATCAGAACTTCATGATTTGGAACTTGAAATGTTAAGAAATAATGTAAAAGTTGTTCATGTAATAGCACCTCCACCAGAAGTAGAAGAACGCTTGGCATTAAGAAATGAAAAGACAGCAATGCCTGTACAGGAAATAATGGACTTGTTTAGTTATCACCTCAATAAGTCTATTGTGCCTGTGATAGAATGGGACACAGGGGAAAGTCAATGGTTCAGTGGGTTCAAGAGAAAAGGTGATTTGTAATGATAATTAAGATACCTATGTTTTTAGTTGGTGTTATAGCTACAATATTTGCAGAAATGGTAGTATTAATGATAGTAACAATAAGAATGGGGAGGAAGAAATGATAGCAAAAGAAAATATAGTGGTTGCTAAAAATGCAACAGAAGCGTTTGACCAATGGTATGAAATACTTAAAGCACAGCATGAAGCTGGGTTCAAGCAGGAAAGCAGGGCTGGGGCTGTTGTAGGTGAAATTATTAATGCAATAACAATAATTGAAGACCCAACAAGGGGTATATGTAATAGCAAAATTAGAAATATGCCTATGAGATACGCTTGGGGCGAACTTTTGTGGTATTTAAGCGGTAGCAATAGACTATCAGACATTCAAAAGTTTACACCTAATTGGGACAACTTAACTGATAATGGTGTTACATTAAATTCAGCTTATGGCTACAGAATTTTTAGTCAATTTGGCTTTGACCAGCTTAACCACGTAGCAAATTTACTTAGAAAAGATGCAAACAGCAGACAAGCGGTAATTCATATTAAGGATGCAAGCGACACACCAACTAAAGACACACCATGTACCATAGCATTACAATACCATTTAAGGGAGGGCAAATTACACGCTACAACGATAATGCGTAGCAATGACATATGGTTAGGCTTTCCGTATGATGTGTTTGCATTTACTTCACTTCAAATTCTTTTATCAATGATTTTAGGGGTTGAAGTTGGTGAATACACTCATATTGCTGGTTCGTTACACTTGTATGAAAGGAATGTGATTGCGGATGGACTTAAACAAACCAAATAAACCTTTGTTCAAAGTAAAAGTCAAAATCACTGTTCCATACCCTCTTAATCCAAAACGAGGCAGAAAAGAATGGACGCATTTTGCTTATGTTAATACTAACTTGTATATACGATATTTGTCTGTTGTTGGTGACCCCAATAAGTCAGAACGATACAATATACAAGAATCAATAGAACGTTGGTTTGAAGAAGATTTTGGTGAAATACTTCAATTAGAAACCTATAATGATTTAATTCATTGTAAGAAAACCATAATGGAAAGTATGAAACCTGAATTTCCAGACATCTACCAAGATGATTACGCAATAGACCGTCAAGGCTGGGTTAAGCTTTGGACTACCAGACATATGAAAAATGATTTAAGGAGTGTACAGAATGACGAAAGGTAATCAAGCATATAGAACAATACTACCAAAAATTTTAGCTGTTGACTTTGATGGGACATTAGTATCAGATAAGTTTCCAGATATTGGTGAACCTAATTGGAATATTGTAAACAAAGTAAAAATGGCAAAAGCTGTTGGTTATAAGTTAGTATTGTGGACTTGTAGAGATAATGACAATGGCGGTGATAATTTAAGCAGGGCAGTAGAATATTGTAAACTTGACCTTGGACTTGAATTTGATGCTGTTAATCAAAATATTAAAGAAGTACAAGAAATATTCAACAACGATACACGCAAGGTATATGCTGATTGGTATTTAGACGATAAAAGCATATATAGTGTTGACTTACCATATAAGGACGTGACTGAATGTCTTTAGAAAATTCAATACAAACCAACATACTTGATTATCTCAATGGTTTGTCTGGTTGTATAGCAGAAAATGAAAGTGGAAATGCTGGGCAAAAAGGCAGGGCTGATATAACTGCTTGTTATAAAGGACGTTGTTATAAAATTGAGGTTAAGAGTGAAGAAACAGGATACAAAGCAACAAAAATACAGAGATTAAAATTGAAAAGGTGGGCAAGAGCAGGTGCATATTGCTTGATAGTGTATAGTGTGGATGATGTGAAAGCATTCATAAACTCTGAAGATATATTTCATAAAGAGCAATTTCACGGTGAGTTCATCAGTTGTTGAGGTGTTAATATGATACATAAACCGACAGGTTTGAAGTTTAAAACTAAACCATGGCAACATCAATTAAAAGCATTACAATATTTAATGGGCAGGGACTTCTCTGCCCTTTATACTGACCCAGGCACAGGAAAAACCAAAGTTATGATTGATTTGATAAACAATAAAGATTTCAATACTACTTTGATTGTATGTCCTAAGAAAGCTATGGATGTTTGGGAGCAGGAATTTTCAAAACATTCCTTGAATCAAAATATTCAAGTTTTAAACACTAAAGATATGACGGTGGAGAGGAAGTCATCAGAGGTAAAGAAAATCAATTCTTTACAACTAAAAATTGGTCAGCCGATGGTTATAATTATTAATTACGATAGTATATGGCGTCAACCTTTAAAGCAAGTATTATTAAAAATGAAATTTGACGCAATTATTTGTGATGAAAGCCATAGAATTAAATCACCATCAAGTAAAGTATCAAAGTTTTTAACTGCACTTGGTAGACGTTCATCACACCGATATTTGGTTACAGGTACACCTTTATCACAATCGCCATTGGATATTTATGCTCAATATCGTTTCCTTAACCCAGAAATATTTGGTACAAGATTTGATGATTTTAAATATCAATATGCTAATTTTGTCAAAGCTAATGGTTATGAATTTATTGATAAAAAGAAACCGTATAAAAATCTTGATGAGTTACATGAAAAAATGTTTAGTTGCGCATTTCATGATAAATCAAGTGTTGTGTTACCACCAACTCAAGACATTATTGTTGATTTTCAATTACCCCCAAAGATACAAAAATATTATAGTGACTTTAAAAAAGAAAGTTGCTTGGAATTTGAAGATGGGGATATAATAGCAGAGAATGTATTATCTTCAATACTAAGACTTCAACAATTGTGTAGTGGATATTTACCAATCATAGATGAAAACAATAAGAAAATTACCAAAGAAATAGATAATACAAGAATTAATGTTTTAAAAGACTTGGTGGAAGATTTTGAAGCAGATGAACCTTTGGTAATATTTTGTAAATATCGTAAGGACATCAATGATGTATTACAATTATGTAAAGATATGAAGATATCAGTATCTGAGGTGAGTGGTAAAAAGGATGAACTCAAGGCATGGAAAGATGGGTGGACACGTGTTATTGTCGTACAAATTAAGGCTGGTGCTGAGAGTATTGATTTAACAAGAGCAAGATACTGTATATACTACAACTTAGATTATTCACTAATAAATTGGACTCAATCGAGAAAACGTGTTCATAGACCAAACCAAAAACATAGTGTTGTATATTATATATTGGTTGCTAAACATAAGAAGTGTAAAACAATAGATGAGAAAATACTTGAAAGCTTAGAAAACAATTTGAATGTAGTACAAAGTATAATGGAGGATAGAGAAATATGAATTGCCAAAATTGTCGTTATTATACAGAAACTTATAAATACAAAGGAATTTGTACACTTTATGACAACTATGTAAAAGCAGATGATTCATGCGAAGATTATGAAGAAGAATAAGAAAAACCCATTCAATCTATATGAAAAATTTACTAACCCTAAACAATTAAAAGTAGCGGAAAACATTCAAAGATTAAGACTTCAAGTATTGGTTCACAGCTGTTTATACTATAATATGAATACCAATATAATCAGCGATAAAGAATGGGATAAATTAGCAAAAGAACTTGTAAGACTTCAAGAAAAATATCCTAAAACATCTGCGGAAGTAGTATTTAACAAAGCATTTAAAGATTTTGACGGTTCAACTGGATTTGATTTACCTTTGAATCATAGTTGGGTGAAAAGAAAAGCTCAACAATTATATGGATTAAAATAGCACCCTCTCAGGTGCTATTCTTTTTATTTGGATTTATCCATTCTATTTGCTATGATGATTGTTCTGACCATATCTTCGGTCATATTCAATTCACCATTGTCATTCCCTTTGATTACGCCTTTGTTAACCAATTCTTTTATTTCCGTTTGATACCAAACAGGCATTTCTGATATATTCTTGTATCTGACTATCTCATTTGCCACGTCCAAGCCCTCCTTTTTTCGTTTTCTGAAGTCCTCAATGAATGGGTATGGGTCAATTGCGTACTTTCTTATACCATTTTCAGGTGTGATATATTGAGCATAACTTTTGTATTCTATTGGTTGAACTTCAAAGTGAAGATGTGCCGCAGTTGATGCTCCTGTACTTCCCATATAACCAACAATCTGACCTGCTTTAATTTCTTGGTTTACTTTGACAATCAAACCTTTCATGTGCGCATATAAGGTACAAAACCCTTTATGTTGTATGATAACAAAGTATCCATATCCATATTCCTTACTTGCCATAAACGCAGTGTAAACCACTACACCATTAGCAACTGCAAATAACTTATCACCCTCCACACCTGCTTTTATAGCACCAATATCAATACCTTGATGAAATGATGATTTTGCTCCTATTATTGGATTAATACGATATCCGAACGGAGAAGTTATGCGGCAAATTTCATGCGGTAAATGGTTGAATTTTATACTATTCATCTATTATATCACCACCATCGGTAATCATTAAATTCTGTTGTAAAATATTTGCTATATTTTCATTACTTTCTATCCACGTTCTCATCTCAGTTAAAGCTTTATCGACTAACCAAGCAAATACGGTAAATGGAATTATTTTTGAAAATACAGGATACTTTTCGATAGCCAGATTATAGACATACCGCAATTTTAATTGCCCTGTTCCTGAACCAAAATACTCCTCTGCTTCAGATACACCCCACAATAACCAAGACTTGAAAGATTGATACCTTAAAGCAACTAAACCAACGATAAATACACTAACTATTGTTATTATCAACGTTATTATATTGTTCATCATATATACCCTCATCTTCCATTATTTTGTTTTTACGTTTTTTAATTACAGCAAGCCACCAACCAACATCGTGTCCTGCGTCCTCAAGATTTTCAAATATGCTTTGCCATTCCCTAAAGAATACAAACCCATAAGCAATAGTGCCAATAAACACTACAACACCAGCAACAGGTGACACCCTGTAACTCAATCCTACCATGATAAATATCAGCAAATAATCAAATATTTTTCGTGACGTTCCTGTCCACATAGAATTACTGTTAATTACGTGATTCTTAAAGGCTTTACCAAAACCCCCACTCAACTTTGCTAAAGAGTAGTATTTGGTTAATACATCAAGCACCATAGATACTATTACAGAACAAAACGCTGGTATGTATGCATCTTCTGGAAACAATACATACATTATTATACTCCAAACGAACACAATTATTGGTTGAACATTATCAAACGCTTTTTGTAAATATTCGCTCACTGCAACACCTCTTTATTCACAACAAATTTTAGTGAGACTTGGGGGCGACATCACCCCCCTCAGATTTTTGGACCACCTCCTTACCAGATAACCCATTAAGTGCCTCCTCTATTCTATAGTCTCATCTTGGTATTCAGTGTCAATCAATGCCATTAAATCAATAAATTCTTGGTCTGTAAGTAATCCTACGGTCTGCCATAATGCAACGTTCTTTGTGTTAACCTCTTTTGTGTTTAGCTTACTTTTAATTACTCTTTCTTGCAGTTGATAATAAATGCTCATATTATATTACTCCTTTCAAAATTTGATTTTCTATTTGGTTTGAAATATTGTTAACAACTAATGTTTCTAATTGTGTTACTTTTTCTTCTACCGATATTTCAGGCTGAATATAAGGAATTATCTTAACAATCTTACTATCTTCCTTATTTACTGATTTTACTGTTATTACAACATCAGTGATTTCATTTACCTTTGGTATAGTAAGTGTATTATTCTCTATAACACCTACTGTAGAACTATAAATCACATTTACATTTACACCGTCGCCATATTGGTCTTTTGTAATTGAATTAAGTTCTACAATTATACTTTCTTGATTTTCCTCAAATTCAATATACTTTGGTACATCAATTTCCAAAAAATCGAACTTAGGAATTTCAGGTATAAACTCTTCTCCATCTAATTCCGTAACCAATGAATGTTCAGTAAGTGTTTTCTCATAG
>ENA-UOOR01000790-UOOR01000790.1-fermentation-metagenome-genome-assembly--contig:-NODE-790-length-41650-cov-14.131987_pt1 | contig 41650 bp, 35 predicted proteins | sample MGYA00245780_ERZ724029 | MGnify/ENA primary metagenome ERZ724029 (study PRJEB28704, sample SAMN03018315) | fermentation metagenome | biome: anthropogenic terrestrial biome; feature: soil; material... | reverse complement strand
CGTTAATAAGGAACCCCCACTTATAGAAGTGGAGGTCTTGGAATTTTGATAAAAATCTTCGCATACTGATCCTCCTTCCAATCGGTTATTTGAGCAGCGGGCATTTGCACCGGAAGCAGGCGTCCTCCGATATTTGTGTTCCGCAATTTGCGCAATACATATTTCGTTCCTCCTTGCGTGTTGATACACATTAAGGCAGCCGTGTTGGCGTGATTCCAGTCTCATAGCAGAACCGCTCAGAGATTTGCTCCAGCATGGCCCGGTTGATTGCCGGGCGCAAAAGCCGGATGTTCTGTGCCCACTTTTCCGTGCCGTAGTTAAAGGAGATGAAATCATTCCCTATCTCCATGGCCCTGAGCTGGATGCCGTCCTGGTTGAACTTGATGATTTTCTCGCCCAGCAGAATGCCGAAATACGAGACGATCACCTCAGTGTTTTCGATATCCTCCGGCTGCGTTGCTTCAGCAGATATGTCACTGACAACGGCGGTATTGATATGAAGGATCGGATTTTCCGCAATGAGCCGTGCGATTTTTAGCTTTCCTACCCCCCTTAACCAAAACGCCGCCGTAACTCCGCTTGCAATCACTACGCCTGCCAGAAGTATCTGCGCGCGGATTTCAGACATTGCTCCCCCGAAAACAAGAAGCATACCGCCCGTCAATATGCCAAAGCCGGTTAGAGTTACCAAGACGAAAAATTTTCTTTTGATCGCTTTCAAACATACTCCCCCTTGTCCGGCAGGATTTTATTCGTCAGGAACAGTATAGCAAAAGCGGAGCCATAAAAAATCACCCGACCGGGTAGTTTGCATGAAAAAAGCCCCTACCTTTTTCGGGTAGGGGCTCAAATTGCATAATTTTCAGGGGTATTATACGGGAGGGAGGGCGTCATCTTTTTTCAATATGATGTTAATCAACTCCGCACGGCTTTGAATACCAAATTTGGAATAGATATTTTTCACATAATATTTTACCGTGTTTTCGCTGATATAAAGCTCGCCGGCAATCGTTTTGTAGGTCTTTCCCTGAAGCAGCAGGGAGGCGACTTGGCTCTCCCGTTCTGACAGGTTTCCGAACCTGACCGCACGGCCGATTTGATCCGTTTGTTCCTGCGCGGACAATCCGGAGAACTCCGAGAGGTACGCATGGCCTTTGAGCAGGGAGGCAAGATGCTTGTGCAGCGGCGGTAGGAGAACCAACGTAACACAAACCACGACCAGCGCCAGCAGCGTGGGATCTGAAACGCGTATATTCGCGGATGTGATGGCTTTGCCAATCAGCCCGCCCAACAGAACTCCCAGGACATTAGCGGAGAGGCCGATTCCGAGGACTTTGGCGGGATTCTGATGGAACTCCAACATTTCACCAAGTATGCTCCACCAAAACAGGTCATACACGCCGCAGGCTCCCAGCATCAGTGTATTGACCACAAGATAGCTGGTCGCCTCTCGGCCAAGGCTCATAAACCCGATAAACGAAAGCCCGATCATTGCGATGGCCACATAGAGGATATAGGCTCGATTCATTCGCCGGGGCAGATTTCTCATGATAAAGAGTGCAGCGATATAAGGAACAGCCCAATACCAGCTTGTTAAACCTTCAAGATGCGCAAAAGCGGGATTCACCACCTGATACATGAGCCCTGAGTTGATGGTGATAATGACGATGAACAGGCACAAAAAAGCCAGAAGCCTCGCAATGCCAACGGGGTTCTCCTTCTGTTCGGAAGGAGTAGAGGAAACTGCGTTATCATCTGCCGGAAGCTTCAGGGCGAACGCAAAGGTGCCGATTAACATAAACATGGCTAATATCAGCCCTGTCTGTGGCGATAAATGAATTGCCGCCATATTGCAGAGGATCATGAGGACATTGGATAAAATCAGCATATCCGCGGCCGTTTTGATCCGCTCGTTTTTTGGTGTGCCGCTTTTCAGGTAAAATGCCCAAGCTGCCACGCAGCCTCCAGCCAGAAACGAACCCACAATGATTCCAAACGTCCAGAATACGGACGGTGGGAAGAAAAAAATTACTGAGACGGCGATGAAAAAAAGATAAGAATATAGAAACAGCCGTTTTGCCGCTTTCTTTGTTTTAATAAACAGCCCGCACAGCAGCAGTCCTGCAAAAATAGCCGCGACTCCGCAGAAGACCGTAATGGCAGGATCAATTTTTTTGCTATCTGCAAGTGAATAGAAGATTTGACCTTCAAAGAGGAAAGCCAGCATCCATGAAGAAAACAGGGAATGGACGAGAACGGAGAGCTTTCGTTCGTCCAAATTTATATGTAAAATCTTTTGCGGATGTCTATCCGCCATCTCGCCACCCCCAAATAAATACGCAACGCTAATGCTACTTTTTACGTCTTCCATCGGCAGGCTTGGGAGCATCTTTTGGTATGAGCCATAGATTACCCTTTTTTACCGCACCTTCAATTCTGCCGGCAACGCAATACAAGGCGACCATACGGCTGGTTACGCCCCATTTTTCACCCGCTTCTTTGACAGTCAAGTAATCCAAGCTCATGTCTCAAAAAAGAGTTTTCTTAATTATATTACAGTTCGCACCACATTTCAATAAATTGAAATATATCGTGGCGCTTATATGAAAAAATAAACTGACCTTCATAGAAAAACATGTTTTATCAACTGACCTTATTAGGAGCCAACAAAAGTGGCAAGCAACTTTACATCATAAAGAACATTTAATTTTGTGTTATAGAGCTTTGCCACATTGACCGCAAAAGCGAGCACCCGGAACAACGCTGTTTCCGCATTTTGGGCAGAAATTGATTTGCGGGTCTGCCTGATATCTGGCGGGTAAATCCTCGTCTATACCGGAGCCCGTCAGAAACAGCCAGTCTATATCCCTGCCGTCCTCACAAAAGCCAATCGCTCCGCCGGGAGACACCACATAAAAGCTGTCCTCATCGGCGGGGTTTTCAGCATCACTTACCCCAGCAATGCTCAACAGGCTTTTGGTATCATATTTTTCATCGGAAGTGGCAAAACGGAAGCTTCCGCAGCGTGTCACGGCGCATACCGCCGCCTCCAGCATTGTGTTAAATTGTTCCATCACAAATCCTCCTTCCTTATTTGAACAGCAAATTATTACACCGCTTGCAGCGGTCATTCTGCATGGGGTTCATCATGGAACACACGTTGCAGTAGATGATGCGGTCTTTCGATTTATCGTATTTCTCGTATGTACCGAACTTCGGATGAAACCGCACCCTGTCGCCAACGGAGAGATAGTCGTACATATGCCGCCCGCTGTCCTTTTCCACGATGTTCCTTTTCTTGCCCGCGTCGGTGTTGATGATCGTGGTGTATTCCGTATAGGTTCTGTAATTGTCATCCTCGCCGCCCCTATGCTCGCTTTTCTCCTTGCTGTATTTATTGACGACTACACCCTCCCAAATGGGCTGCTTGGTCTTTCGAAGAGCCAGCAAATTAACGACTAGCATGACAAGAGCGATGCCAATACCAATACCAATGACAAGGGCTTCTCCAAAAGGGAAGTCGTCCATCAGCAGACCGGCGACAGGAAAGCCGATGAGCGACACGAAAACCAATATCCACATACAGCCGATGGAGAATTTTTTGTTTTTCTGTGCGGCGGCCAGTATTTCCGGTGAATTACATCTGTCGGAAAAGCCGACCAGCCCTGCGACGCCCTGTGGGGGAGCGAAAGGTGCAGCTTGGCTCGGTCCCGCCTGTGGGGGCGCTGTAGGTGCAGCTCGGCTCGACCCCGCCGGTTCTGGCGCTGATCGATTCACCGCCGCCCCGCAGCCGATGCAAAATTCGGCGCCGTCCGCCAGCTCTGCGCCGCAGGCCGTACAGACGCTGGGGGCGCTTGCCTGCATTTTCGTGCCGCAACCTGAACAGAAAGCAGCGCCTTCCGTCAGCCTATTTCCGCAATTAGGACAAAACATATCCGTATCACTCCTTCTTTCGATTATTTGAGGCGCGGCGGGCTTCCTTGCCGCTGTTTTCTTCTTTTTCCCGCCTCTGGCTGTTCGTATGACAAGCATCAGCAAAAGCAGATAACCAATTGGAGCAAGAATATGATAGATGATCGCTACCTCGCCCATCTCGTCAAATTCGCACAGTGCGGCGGGCTTATTGATGTAGGGAAAAAGGTCAAGGTAGCGGATGCGCTCGGAGCGGGTTTCACCCTCGTCCAGCTCCGGCCACGCCTCATCGCTTTGGTACATCACATAGCCCCGATACTCCTTGCCGTTTGCCATAAACCAATAGCTCTTGGAAACGGTGCGGGAACGGTTTTGCCCCGCGTCGGTATCGTCCAGCCGCGCCTGATAGCTGTCCACAGTACCCATGACGGTATTGCCCCAAATCGCCAGTGCCAGCGTTGAGAGGCTCAAATACATGGCAAACAGCAGCACGGCGCAGATAAGGATGAGGATAGGCAGGGGGATGTTTTTGCCCTTTTTCTTCTTTGCCATGAACCCACCTCCGCTGTTTATTTCTTGACCCACTCGTATTCATAAGCTGTCGTGATCGAGTTATTTCCACCGCCCATGCCTATAAGAATATACACCTTATCTCCGTTAGCAGAGCCGCTCGGCATTTCGCCGCCGACCGTGGCGCTTTGGCCCCAATATCCCGTATTCGTATCGTTCTTACCTGTTTGTATATAGCTTTTGGTGATCTTTTCAGTTATGTCATATAAGCTTCTGTTTGTGCCATAACTGACAAACGGATCGTCGTGGTTTACGGGTGTTATGCTTGCTCCCAGCGAAGCGCCAAGATGGAAGCAGATATTAGTCGAGGTGGTCGCAGTGATTTTCAAATCAATTTCAACCCGTTCGCCTCCCAAATAACTGTCCTTCGGAATGCTCGATGTTCCTTTATTCTCAACAAATTCGCCTTTGCAGCTGTCATGCGTTATACCGGTATAGGAAACACCGTCAAATGTGACCTCGCAGCGATATGTATAACTGCCTCCGCCTCCGCTCCATGACTGTGAATAAGCATCGTCAGCCGCGCTTTTTTCATATTTATTCTCAAACGATCGCACTAACTTCCAATAACCGATTGTCTCCTTCGGGCTTGCAAGATACCCCTTTTCACGCATCCAGTCGTAAAACTTCGCCCTGTCCTTGCCGCATTCCAGCCATTTATAGATAGCTTCCGCCAAGTTGCCCTCGATCACATCGTCATCAGAGCCGAACACCGAACGGTCGCCGCCGACCAGATTAAGGATGTTTTCGCGTATCTTCATCAGCGAATCTATCCTTCTCGCAAATTCCATTTCTATAGGAAAACCGAGCAGCTTATTCCATGACAGCAACCCGTATTTGTCAAAGGTCACAAGCATTTCTTTGATACGTGCCTTTTCTGTCTCAATTGCGCTCGTATTATTATACCGGGTCATGAAGCTGCGCTTAACGTCATTTACAATCTGACTGTCGAGCATATCCCGAAGCGCCTTATCCGCATCGATTTCATTCAGTGTTTTACCGCTTGCCTTGGCGTATACCGTGCGGTATTCACGCTGCATGAAATCAAGACCGCTACCCATGTTGTAGAAAATGATGTCCCAGCTATCGGCGGAAACATTGCCGTCAGCGGCGACGTTCTGCTTGAGATATACGTTATACGCGCTCTCGACGGAATAATCCTGCCACATCTCGGCTCCGGCTTTTGTCGCCTCAACAACAGCTTTACCGAGCTTTGCAGCGGGAATAACGTCCAACGCCGCATAGACAAACTCCTTGGACGCCTCTTTGTAGTCGCCACCCTCATATAATTTTAAAGCAGCCGCGACAGCTCCCGATGCCGCACCTCCGGCGTATGTTTTCAGCTTCTCGACAACCGTTTTGTCATACATGGATTTCATAATAGCCTCTGCGACAAGCTCTGCGCCCTGTCCGGCAATATCGCCGATGTCTCCGTTTTTCGCATTGGTAATAAACGCGGCGGAGCTATGCAATTCTTTTGTAATCTTCTGCATGATAATGCCCTGTACAGTCTCGTCCGTGAAGCCCATACTGTCCAGCGTCTTGGTGAAGCAGTCTGTGAGCTCATCGCTTGGCTTCTGACCGGTGACATTTTGTGTTGCAAGCGTTTCGGCATATTTGTCGAGCGCCTTTTCTTTTTCGAGCTTCACCGCAGCGAAGCGTGAGAAGTGCGGAGTGCCGAACTGTAAATACCCATTCTGAATCGCTTCGGCATCAGGCAGTATGTATTCCCATCTTTCGCCGTCGTAATACACGCCCATAATCGCAAGATAATCGTCCTCGCTGACGGACTTCGGCAGCTTTATTTTTACCGTAACAGTCTCGCCGAGCGTATGCTCGCCGCCGTCAGACGTAAGCTCTATCGGAGAGAAAAGGTAGCTCGCGCCGTCCTCAGCCGCTGTCTCGTTTTCGTCGGCTATACCGATACTTACATTTACGGCTTTTTCAAAGGTTCCGGCGGGAATTACGATTTCAATGCCGTCCCGTTTCGCGTTACCGATTTTCTTTTCCGACTTAGGTGATACTTTGCCGGAAGCAGAACCGCCGGACGAGCAGCCCGTAAGTCCTGCCATAGCTGACAGCAGCATTACCGCAGCCAGCAGAAGCGATATTAATTTTCGTTTCATTGCGTAAATCCTCCTTAAATTTTATTCAACCGTGAATCTGAACACCAAATCCTGCGGCGCAGAGCTTTCTTCCGTTTCCCCGCTGCAGCTGGTAAAGGGTGAAAATCGTCATAAGAACCAGCAATAAAGACACATACTTTTTCATTGCATTACCTCCATTGTTTATATTTTTTCTTGTGTTACCATCCGGTGATGTCTGCTGTTACACCGGTTTCATGAAGCAGCTTTTGTGCAGAGTCTAGTACCGTCTGCTTTTGAGTCATGCCGTGCAGCAGTTCTACCCGCATGGCCTGAGCTGCGTCACCAAAGGTCAGGTACATCCATTCCTGATCAATATAGGCGGTGTGCAGCCGCACGCCATGTACTCCGTCGAGACCCCATCGGTAGATTTCGCTGCCGATGAGGATGCCAAAGGTAGATACTACGGTTTCCTCGGTGTCTTTTTTCATTTGGCGGTCAGGCATGGAGATGAAAGCAGATGGCACCGCAAGAATACGATTATCCCAAATGAGTGTTGCGTCATAGAGCAGACGGATCTGCCTCACCAATAACAGGAGAGAGATAAGGCTGATAGCTCCAAAGACGAAAACCGCTTCTAACTTAAATGTTGCACCAAGCAACACCGCCAAACAAATATTGGCTGAGAACAATAAGGCATATCCATTGCGCCGTTTGCGGATTTGTTTCATTTGCACCATACCTCCTCCAGTATAAATTTTAGGGAACAAGCCTCTAAAAAGCATCGTTCAAAAGGATGAATTTGCAGAAAAAAGCCCCTCATACTTTAGTATGAGAGACCAGTTAACCCCTGTATTTATGTGGTTTTATCAATCCCCCACTGAAGGGGCGTTTGATAAAACGTTTGCGGCGCGTTGCACACAAAACGCGCAATGAAAGTGCGTACCTACTGGAATGCACCACAAGCCTTGACCCGTTAATGAAGGCGCTTTAGCGCCCGCGTTTTGGCGCACAATTTGCGCAAGCGCTCATTGAAATATCACTCAACCGGTTGATTCTTCAGCAGGGTGCTGATGAGTTCTGCCCGACTACCTACATCATATTTTGAAAAAATGTTCCTTGCATGTGTTTTTACAGTACTCTCACTGATAAACAAAGCCCCGGCAATTTCGCGGTTGGATTTGCCTGAAAGGATTAGCTGCAATACCTCCTGCTCCCGGATCGTCAGCGGGTCAAGAGTTTTAATTTGACGAACAATGTCCGTTTGCCGTGACTGACTCATATTGTCATAAGCGGCAAGGTAAGCATGGTTTTTCAGCAGTAAAACAAGCTGGTGGTTCAGCGGCGGCAGCATAACCAGTGTAACGCAAACCACAGTAAGGGCAATCACCGCAACCTCTGCGCTGGGAAGTCCAATGGATGTTACGGCCATTCCCAAGATGCCTCCGCAAAGGACGCCAAATACATTGGCGGAAAGTCCAATGCCAAAGGTTTGTGCCGGGTTGTCGCTATAATCCAGCATTTCTCCAAGGATGCTCCACCAAAACAGATCAAAAATACCGCAGGCGCCGAGCATCAGCGTATCCACAATCAGATAGTCGAAAGTGTTTCGCCCTAGCAGCATAAAGCTGATGAACGCTCCTATAATCATTGCCATTCCGATATACAAAATTCTGGAACGCTTTGCTTTCATAGGCAGGTTGCGCATAATAGCAAGCGCCACGATATAAGGCACGGCCCAATACCAGCTTACCAGCCCCGTTAGATGCTCAAAAGCAGGGTTGATGACCTGATACATCAGCCCGGAATTAATTGTGATGATAAAGACAAAAAGACACAGCAATATTAGCGGATTTTTATTACCGCCATGCGTCCTGTTTTTAAATGTTTTGTTCTGCTCATTCTCCTGCTCCACCGGTAGCATCCAAATGAAGACAATGCCGATTATAAGGCAAAGCATAGAGAGGCTTAGCCCGATAAACGGCGACCTGTTCATGGCCACCACGTTGACTGCAATCATTAACAGATTGGAATAAATCAGAACATCGGCGCAGGATTTAATGCGTCCATTCTTGGGAGTAAAGGCTCTAAGGAAAAATCCCCATGCTGCCACCGCGCAGCCGCTAAAGTATCCGCTGACAATCAGTCCGCCCAACCATAGAGAGGAGGGAGCAAAAAAGAAGGGGACGGTAGCGGCTAAGCATAAGCTCATGCCACCGAGTACCATGTTTTTGGCGGCCGCCTGAGACCTGACGAACAGACCGCAGGTGAAAAGTCTTGCAAAATGTGCGATAATTGCAGCCAGTATGTAACGGTCGGCGTCTGTTCCACGCAGTTCCAGCAGGCTATACAGCACCTGTCCCTCAAACTGGAAGGACAGAATGTAGGCAAAGAGAAATGAAAATCCGGCAACAGAAAGCCTACGGGTATTTAAAGTCTTAAATCCGTTCATTTAATAACCTCCCGCTCAACGGAGGTTCCGTCTTTTTTAACCCATTCGTCTATATCAGAGGTTTTGAAACGCCAGAGCTTTCCGACCTTGGATGCAGGCATGCCCCGCTGATCAATCCAACGCATGATCGTGTGGCGCTTCACGCCAAGATAGTCACAAGCTTCTTGCAGGGATATCCACCTGTCCTGATTTATGTTTTCTACCATGGAAAACACCCACCTCAAATTTAGTATAAATCTAAATGACTATGACTTTCAATCAGTAATCCATTCTCAATCGAACATGAGGTTGATGTATTATAACAATCTGCATTGTTATAGCTATATTTCCTCTCAAAAGATGAAGCTTACTGAACTAACGACATAATCATTTAGATCTATTATATCAGCAGAGGGAGATTATTTCATCTATATTTGTTGTTTTGTGTAGCATTGTGTTTTAATACGCATCCTTGAACAAGTAAAATGGTGAACAATTGAAGATTGCGTGGAGAACTATCTTTTTTTGTTATATGCTTTTCCCGTTAAACAGAAGAGTTAGAGTTGTACGGTTGGTACACCCGGACTTTTTCAGAATATTCCCCACATGAAATTTCACCGTGCTTTCCGATACAAATAACATCCCTGAAATCTCCATGTTGGAGCGGCCCTCTGCAACTAGGCAGAGTACCTCCCTTTCACGTGCCGTAAGGGTATATTCATGACTGAACTTATCAAGCCGTATTTCCATTTCATTTCCCTTTACTACAGGAGCATAAATTTTGTTATATGTAGCGAAAAACAAAAATACCACAAGAATGAACAGCCCGCTGGTAACCGCTAGAAGAGGAATTGTATTTTCAGACAACAGCATTCCGCCAAAAGTTCCAAGAGAATCACCTATTCGACCCGATATTAAGCCGAAAGCGGCAAGATACAGCAATGATGGCTTTTGGGCAGCAATATCTGAAAAAACCACCACTCGATAAACAGAGAAAAAACCGAAGAAAATATATCCCAAAATCCAAACCATTAATGTATATTCTGCTTGACTATGTAATACATAGGACATAAAGGAGAAGACCAGGGCGGCAACACAACATACAGCACCATACCTTCTGTTTTTATCATTGATTATTCCCGCAATTACAAGACCTGCAGCATAAAATGCACGTGAAAATTCCAGATTAATCACTTTCGAGATATCTGCTGCCGGAAAATAGAATCCAAGGGTTTTTGTGATTGTCAGCAATATAATAACAAAGAATAAAAGTATTTGCCCATTGCTATCCAAAGGCTCCGAAGAAATAGCATTCTTTGTGTCCGATGGTTTTCTCGTTGCTTTCATATTAATAAACAATGTCAGTGCAATAAGAATAAGATAAACCGGAATAATTCCTTCCATCCGAAGAAATTGACCCTTAAAAGGCAGTGAAAGCAGCCAACTCCCTGCACTTCCTATAGCATACCCGACTCCAAAAACACGACCGCGGTATTGCTGCGGAACAAATGCACTCAATTGTGAAAGATACCATCCTGCAACGACACCATGAAAAAGGTTCATGACAAAACCAAAGTAAAGAGAAACAGTAGGAATGCTTGAAAGAATTCCTACAGATATGATAATCGCCTCCATAATTAATACAACCGTGAAAAAAATATTCTTTCCGAATATCTCCGGTCGTTTTTTTACACCCATTGCAAAGACAATCATTCCCAATACTTGAAGTAGATATCCTATGACTACCTGATAAAGATCAATCTGAAAGGGAGTAAAGTTCACCATTAAACGATAGGCTAGGGATATATATGCAGAGCCTGTCCATAGGAAGGACAACGCAATAATTCCACAATATAAATAAGCATTTTTTTTCACAAATACACCTCTTTTTTTGCTCATTTTTGCACTTAGTAATTATATATCTCAAACCATAAGTGAGGACAAGTTACTCCTATAGAACCATCGCATACCACAGTCTAACATGTGCCTGTTTTGGCTATGCCAAAGCAAATGGTACGTGCATCAATTCGTGTCTACAAATGTTGAATTTTTAAGTTCAACATTTGTAGTATCTTGAACCGTAATTTAAAAAACAAAACTACGTATTTTATGCTAACGCTTCTTTCTGCAAAATCATTGTTCACATTTATATCATAATCCGTTTTTTTGATTATATCATACCTCTTTTTTTTATAACAGCAAATTTTGGAGTAACCTATACTATTACTATACCTGTCCTATACCGAAACCGGACTTCCATTTATGTAGGATTTATACGATGATTATAACGAAACGAAGATGGATCCCCGCCCCAACTCTTCGTATATTTTTCAACCATTCCGGTTGAAAAATGCCTGGTGGTGGGTACCTATTTTTATCACAACAGATGGTGAGTCAAAACATTACGGGTCGCTCAGTCATAAATTAAAGTACATTATTTTGCTTTGCAAAAAACGGATCAAGCAATTTCCTCCGTTATTTTAAAAAGGGGGTATTTCTCATGGATGCCTTATCCCACATATTCCCACTCGACAAGGGGCTTATGCTGAATGTTTTGTACGACACATTAGAAAAAGTAGGCTTTTATCTTGAAAAGGCGAACAGCGAAAGAGGCACATTAATTGTAATATCATCCGGTGAAGAGAGTCGTCGAATGCGGATCGCTTGTGAAAGCTCAATAACTGAGAATAAATCCATTGTCCGGATTTTCCCGGAGATCACAGACGATACCGGGCATCAAATAGCAAAAAAGCTGATGGAAGCAATTTTAACCACTGTTCATAGTAGCATAAAGAATTAAGTTTTTATGAAGGGAGAAATAAAAATGAAAAAGGTTGTTGCATTTTTTCTGTGTATTTCATTATGTTTTTTCTTTATTCCGTTACCGACGTCAGCGGCAGGAACCATACAATACAAAGCGATATTAGAAACCGAACCGGATTTCTATGAACTTGAATCTGCTATGAGTGTTTCTGACGCTGTTTATAACATCCAATGCTCAGGTGTGGTGGTGTATTCCCCGGATGTGGAAGGCCAACCACCTACCGTTACAGATAATTTCCCTGATTTTAATGAAAAAATACTTATTTTAAGCGATGTCACCCATACAGGATACATCGGATGCAGAGAACTGTACCTGTTTGGAAATGCAAAAATGATTATGGAGAATATGACCATTTCGGGAAGCAGTACTGATGGAACTCCGAAACCGGCACTGGTTGAAACAGACCTTGACAACTATGAAAATTTACGAAATGCGATAGAGGAAATCGGGAAAAAATATACTATCACTGCTAACCACCATATTGACTACCCTCTCTTCTGCGAAGATCTTGAAATTAACGAAGGGGTCACCCTTACCATCGATGCTCCTTCGGAAGGGGACGGAAGCAATGGGATTGTGGTGACCCATTCTCTTATGGTTAACGGAAGTCTTACGGCAGAAGACGGACAGACACTGGAAATCCAACAGGGATGCAATACTGTTGAGGGATTAACTCTTTATGAGGGTGACGGGACGATAGTCTTTACTAATTACGGTACTACAACCGAAACTTTCGAATACAATGCCGGTGAAGGGAAATGGATACGCCGGCAATCGGGAGGACCTCCTCCCATTCACTTTAATGATAATCATTTTCAAATACTTTTTGATGATTTCACGCCTGACAACGGCTATGCGCCTGAAGTGAAGTACCGGGTTGATAGCGGAGATGATACTGCGGTGCCTCGGGACGAAACCGTTCAATTTTTCCAAAGTGGAGGCAGCGACATTACTTCAATTGCGTTCTCGATGAGACCGGCACAATTTGAAGATGGCAATTATGAAACTTTCTATTGCGTCCGAGTCACACAAGGCAACGCTCCGGAGAATCCAGTTGAATACAGCTCTGAAGATGATACCATCACATATAACAGTGATACAAATACATATTTCTTCACCATCACACCGGTTGAAAAAGGCAATGACTATGAGGGGTTCCGGGTTGATATCTTTTGGACTGAGGAAGCTTATAACAACGAACACGGTGGCGGCGGCGGTGACCCGCAAAATACATATATCCTGAATCTGGATTATAACCATGAGCAAGGACAGGTCATGATGGATCGGTTTGACAATAACGGACCGATGTATGAAGCACCGGGGGGACATGATCTCTTTGAAGGAAGCAGTGTAAGAGTGCAAATTGAGCCATCCCAAGGATACAGTATTCAGCAAGTTTTAATAGATGGTGAATCTATGGTAAACGATGAAACTCAAGAGCCTATTACCTGGTATGATTTTGATTATATCAATGAGAATCACACTGTGGAGGTTACCTTTGTCCGGCCTGAATACACGATTACTGTCACCCATTCAGGAAACGGACAGGTTGTAGCTCTGAACGGGATTGAGGGCGTGGAGGACGGCAGCACGGCAACATACACCTTAGGTGACAACGAACATATCCGGTTCCGCTTTATCCCCGACAATGGGTATAAGGTTTCGGAAATTCTGGGGGACGGTAATCCTGAGGAGCTATCGTACGAGTATGAATTCAATAACATTCGGGAAAACCATGCCCTGCATGTAGGGTTTGACAAAAAAGGTGACGGCACGATGCATATGATAACCGTTATGGCTAATGAAGGCGGTACGGTTGGAGCAGAAGGGCTTGAAAACGGAAGCTTGCTGGTTGAGGACATGTTTGATCATACCTTTACCTTTACGCCTGATTTGGGTTATCATTTGAAATCCGTAATAGCTACAGGTGAAGGATACGAAATGGATTTTACCAGCTACGGTGTAGAATTAAACGAGGAAGGTTTCTTTACCTTGATCTTAGAAGAGATTTCCCAGGATCTAACGCTGGAAGTCACATTTACGCCTGAGAATGCGGAGGATATCACATTTAAGAAATATGTTGTTACGCAAAGCGAGGATACACCGGAGAAAATAGCGGAAGCACTGGCAACTGAATTTGGTTACGTCAGCTATGCAATGAATCCTTCTAACATCACCGTGGATAACATCGATATATCCGGTATGGATACGGCAGGTTACGGAACCTTTGATTTTTTAGTAACCGTTGGTGGGACGTTGGTTCAAGAACAAGGTTTTATTGTGCCTGCTTACAATTACGTTCTTTTTGAATTCGAAGGTGCTAATGGTGGTGAGCCGGTGGATGAAATACGGGTTATGACACCGGAGAACATAGATAATATGGAATTTGGCGTACCGGCGATGGACAGTGGTTCCATTAGATTATATGGTCCCAATGGATTTCGATTTGAAGGAGTCCTCAGCTCGGATGTCCGGGATGCCTTTATTGACGGAACCCGAAATGAAGCTGTGATTGGTAGTGCTTTTTACCGTGCCGAGTGGCACATGGGTAACGCTTATGATATGCACGATCCAAGGAGTCTGAACCTCTTTGGCATTAATTTGATTCAGGACAATGCCTTCTGTGTCCAGGTTGCCGCCTCTGACGGCGAGAATGAGCAGAGAACTTTTACTTGGGATTTAAACCGTTATGCACAGCTTACAACTGAAAACTACACTTCCAGTGTGTTCTTCGGGAATGACATTTTCACTTTACGCCTGCCTGCAAGCGGTATCGGCGGAGTAAACAGTCTTGTGATTGAAACCGGTGAATTTCCGGGCTATACCATATTGGAAGACGGAGATAACCAATATATCCTCACATTCTTGTCTGATTTTTATGATAACATTACGCTTAACTTGCTGATCAACGGGGTGGAAGAAAGAGAATTGACCGTTCACCGGGTAGGGGTAGAAATTCAAGAAGTCGAAAAGCGACCTGATTCGGATTTCGCCAATACTTTTCACGGAACACAGTACGGAACATTTGTGTCTTTCAACGGACAAAATAATTATCAGCTTTTTGCTACTTATTACATACCGGATTTTGGTGAAATACCGCCTTTCGGCTTGTATGTCACCTATACTTGGGCTAACGGAACCACTACCACCAAAATCATCGCCCAACCGGAAATGAGTGGGAATGCAGAGACCGGGCCGGATTTTGACGGAGTGTTCCGGGATGACGGCTTCAACAATTTCGTGAGCTGCTGTGATTATCGGTTGTATACTGCTCCCGATAAGGCTTCAGCGCCGGTGAAGGTGAACGTGATTGTTCTTTGCGATGATCCACGAAATGTTGATACTTTTGGTGGTGTCTATTTGGGATCAGGTAAGGGTGTTGAATGGACTATTGAGGATTAAAAAGGGGGATAAAAACATGAGAATAAAAGCAAGAAGAGTATTGATTTTTATACTAACACTGGTTCAAATATTTTACTTAACAATCCTTCCGGGCTTTGCTACGAATGGTCAGAGCATACTATCCCTGACAGCAAATTATTCAAATGGCGGTGTTTCAGTGAGCGGAACTGCTTCTTCTGATATCCTTGCAGTCGCTTTACTTCTGTATGATACAGATGGTACGACCTTGCTGCGTATGGAAACCGTCGGCGTAACCCTCGGGGATAATGAAAACGCATTTACGGGAACCATTAGTATACCTTTATCCTCCGGTACATACACGGTAAAAGCTGCAAATTATGAGGGCGGAAGCTTTTCCGAGGTGGAATTCACTGTTTCAATTATTCCTGCCGATGAAAATAAAGATGTAGATGAAGGTAATGATGATAATAATTATGATGATACCGGCAGCAATAGTTCATTTCCCGAAACGGTGGTTGCTACACCCACACCAACGCCAGCACCGGTACCGATTTATCGCGCTGAAGTAAAAACAGGAACAGATCCAATTGAAAACCTTGCCGTGGTATTGGATGATACCGGAGAGAAGGCAAAGACAAGCCTTGGTCAGGAAGATATTCAGTTGCTTTTTGGTGAAGCAAAAGAAGTTGCTATTTCACTGCCAACCATGCCTAATGTTACCACATATACGCTGGAGCTTCCGGTATCAGCCTTATCAAAACCGACAAACGGCAGCACACTGTCTCTTTCAACCGGAGCAGGTACGCTTACCATTTCTGATAATATGCTGTCCACACTATCCGGTATGGAGGACAAAAAAGTCTGTCTTTCAATTGGACATGGTGATAAAACTTCTCTATCAAACAAGGAGAGGGAAGTGGTGGGAAACCGCCCCTTGATAAAGCTGCAAATGACCGTAGACGGCACACAAACCAAATGGAACAACCCCGATGCTCCGGTTACACTTTCCATCCCTTACACACCGAGTCAGCAGGAGCTGGAAAATCCGGATAATATAATTGTCTGGTATTTAGACGGAACCGGAAATCTTGTTTGTATTCCCGACGGAAGATATGATCCAGCCACCGGAAAAGTCACATTTACCATAACCCATTTCAGTTTATATGCTGTAGGATACAACAAGGTTTTCTTCAGTGATGTGGCGGTAAATGCATGGTACCAAAAAGCTGTTGCCTTTATAGCAGCCAGAGAGATCACCAAAGGCACAGGAGCAGATAAATTCAGTCCCGAAGCTTTATTTACTCGCGGGGAGTTTATAGTTTTACTTATGCGGGCATATGGAATTGAACCGGACGACAAACCGTCGGATAATTTTGCCGATGCTGGAAACACCTATTACACAGGGTATCTTGCAGAAGCAAAGCGACAGGGCATATCTAACGGTGTGGGCAACAATCTATACGCACCAGAGAAGGCAATCACTCGCCAGGAAATGTTTACACTGCTCTATAATTTCCTGAAGGTGAGTAACCGGCTGCCACAAGGTGCATCGATAAAAACTTTGTTATCCTTTGCAGACGGAGGTAGTGTAGCTCCATGGGCTGAGGAAGCAATGTCCTATCTTGTAAAGTCCGGCACTATTAGCGGAAGCGACGGTAAAATATATCCGGGAAACACATCTTCCAGAGCGGAAATGGCGCAGGTTCTTTACAACCTGTTATCAAAACAGTAATGAATAAAGGTTATATACACAACTTTCCCGCAGCATATTAGGGCTATCCTTCTTGGGGTGCGTTGCAGTGGGTTTAGGTTATCCTTCTTGGGGGAGCGTTCCGGTAACTCGGGTTATCCTTCTTGGGGGAGCGTTCCGGTTGGTACGCTCCTTAGGTACGCACCTTAGGTACGCACCTGCTTGGGGTGCGTTCCAGTGGGTACGCACCTTTATTGGGTGCTTGCCTTCACATCAGGCTACTGATGGTGGTGTGATATCACATATCGGTATGACGGTTCCGGTACCTTAAAATGCTACTCGCAAGCACCTTATCTTAACCTTTGTATTAGTGAAGGACCATTGTCTTTCAACCATTTCTTTGGCAACTTATAATTTGGAAGAACTTTTTCGACCTCACTCCAAAACCTTGCTGAATGGTTCAACTCCTTGCGGTGGCAAAGCTCATGAACAACCACATAATCGATTACATCCGGAGGCGTAAGCATCAATAGACAATTGAAATTTAGATTGCCCTTGCTTGAACAACTACCCCATCGAGAAACCTGATTGCGTATTGTTATTTTGGCAGCATGAACTCCAATAATCGGAGCATAATAAGCCACTCTCTCTGGAATTATTTTAAGTGCCTGGTCTGCAAGCTGACAGATTTCTTGTTCTGTGAACTTCGTCACGGCGTCTTTTTTGCTATCATCTGCCTCAACTTTCTTTTTCATAAGATCTAAGTGCTTTTCGATCCACCAGGATTTTTCTTCAATAAACCGCTGAATGTCTTTGTTCCGCAAACCATAAGGCGCTCTTACAAGTATTTGTAGGCTTCTTGTAATTTCTATGGCAATTGTTTTTCTTCCACTACGGATGATGTCAACGTTTTTCTGATAATTTTTCATCGTGTACCTCAAAATTTATTGTAATAAGTAATCGGCTTGTTGACTGTTAGCAGGCTGGTGCGGGTAGGAATGAGATCAAACCTACTCGTCTACTAGTAAATATCACCTCTTGAGTTAATATCAAAAACAAATATCTCCATTCTAATATCGTCCTTGATGAATAAGGCTCTGAAAATAACGGAAGAAATTGCTTTGCAATTTCAACACACCATTTCAACGAGGCGGGAGGTTTTGAGTCGCTGCTTGTTGTGAAAATAGGTACTCGCCACCTATAGAGATGGGTGACAACTTAGCCTCGTTTTATCTCCAACTCGTAATCTAAAATAAGGAGGATTATCGTGACCTTGCAGACGTTTTACATCTCCATTCGGAAGGTTATTAAGAGCAATGTATATTCTTTCTCTTGTTGGCTTATCATATTTTAAAATCGTTTTTGCAACTGTTTTTGAGTAAGTAACTTTAATCGACATTATATTTACTTCCGTTTTCTGCAACCTTTTCTATATCATCTGCAGTAAATCGTTGTTCCTTTTTTGCTTTTGATAAAGTTTCCATGTCATACAGGTTATCTATTTTTGAAACATTCTCTATGGACAAATTATCTAAAGCATCACGGAGTTTTCGCCATTCAATATATTCAAGAAATTGATTATATTTATCTATACTTATAATAGCTACCTCAAGTTTATTATTTCTAATTATTATTACGTCTTCTTTCTTTGCCTTATCAATTGTTTTTGCAACATTCTGTTGTAGCTCGGATGTTGAAATGAATCTATCTTGAATAAGCATTATAATTCTCCTCTCGCTATTTATATATTTATAGTATATTTTATTATAAAATTTTATGCAATATATTATATTAAAATAACGGAAGAAATTACTGAGACGCGTTTTTGCGAAGCAAAATAACGTTTCAACACACTCTCAAACCATAATTTTTAATAAGCTATTTTGAATTTGTTTCTGTTCACGGAACGATTCTCAAAGATCTCATCAAGTACTATGTGAAAAGAATACTGGAGCTTCATGGTTGTTTTACCACAAGTATTGCAAAAGATTATTACAGGTCATAATAATCTGTATAATCAAGATATGAAAGAACGTGATACGAAAGGTCAATTTTGAATCGTAATATATCATCTGTATTTGTTCGAATAAACACAATGAAAGATGCAAAGAAAAATGTAAATAAAGATGCAGACCGGCTTTGCAAGCATACTCTTAGCCTTGCTGCATCCTGTAATTAGAAATGTATGATATGCCGGAGCTTTTAACCATTTTACTTGCTTTCACAACAGAACTGCTTAATGTATCAATTGCATTTTGCAAATTACTGCTGTTTTCAAGAATCAGCTCTACTCTGCTGCCCTCTATGGTTAATTCACTTCTGTTGCAAAGATAAAAAGGTGAATTATACCAGACGAACTTTAGACCATCCTGCCATTGCTTGCCCGGTATTCCGTGAAGTTCTGCTCTAACGAAGTAAACGGCATTATCCGGTTCGTCGTTTGGATCTACCGATATAGAAATATGATCTAATCTCATATTTTTATCCCTCCACATTTAATATTGACAATTTTCATGTGGATATTCATGTTATGTTAATAAATTAGAAGATCATCATATTTCCATTGGTTTTTATATACTATGATTGCACTCCGGAAAGTGGTGAAATGATCGTGTTAATGCATACACACACACACATATACATACATACATACATACATACATACACTACACTACACTACACTACACCACACCACACCACACCACACCACACACACCACATTTCACTTATGCATTATCGGAATTTTTTTCAATTTCAGGGCGCAAAACCATAAAAGCTAATGGCGGAATTCTTAGCACAATAGAGCAGGGCTTTTGATGGTAAGGTATTTTATCTGCCAATATTATACCTTTATTATAAACACCACTTCCACCGTATTCCTCTTTATCACTGTTGAAAACTTCCTCATAGGTGGTGTCAATGGGTGCGCCGATCCTATAATTTTCGTGAGTAGCAGGCGTAAAATTACAGACAAAAATCAACATATCACGCCAGTCTTTTCCCTTGCGTATAAAAGAGACAATACTATTTTCGTTGTCATTACAGTCAATCCATTCAAAGCCTTCGCTGCTAAAGTCTACTTCATGCATCGCAGGCTCACTTATATATAGATTGTTTAAATCCCTTGAATATTCGTGTATTTTTTTATGCATTGGGTAATCTAAAAGGTGCCAATCCAAGCTCTCTTTGTATTTCCATTCAATAAATTGGCCATACTCCCCTCCCATAAACATAAGCTTTTTGCCGGGGTGACCCATAAAAAAGCCAAGGGCAGCTCGCAGACCGGCAAATTTCTGCCAATAATCTCCCGGCATTCTATTTAAAAGTGAGCATTTCCCGTGAACAACCTCATCATGAGACAAAACAAGAATGAAATTCTCCGACCACGCGTACATTGATGAAAAGGTTATGAGGTTTTGGTGGTATTTTCTGCATATAAAATCAAGGCTCATATATTTCAAAAAATCATTCATCCAGCCCATACTCCATTTGTGGGAAAACCCAAGCCCGCCATCGTAAACAGGCTTTGTAACCATGGGCCAGGAAGTGGATTCTTCAGCTATCATCAAAACATTTGGGTGGTATTTGTACACGATAGTATTTAATTGATGAAGCATCTCTATAGCTTCAAGATTCTCACGACCGCCATATTTATTGGGTATCCATTCGCCCTCATTGCGGCAGTAATCCAGATATAGCATAAAGGCAACTGCATCAACTCTCAGCCCATCCACATGATACATATCAAACCAGTATAACGCATTTGAAACAAGAAAATTCCTAACCTCATTGCGACCATAATTAAAAATATGAGTACCCCATTCTTGGTGCTCGCCTTGGCGGATATCCTCATGCTCATATATTGCTGTTCCGTCAAAACGCGCAAGACCATGTCCATCCTTGGGAAAGTGGGCGGGAACCCAGTCTAAAATTACACCTAATCCGTTTTGGTGGCATGCGTTGACAAAGCTTTTAAACTCCTCAGGGGTTCCGTAACGGGCAGTAACGGAATAATACCCGGTAACCTGATAGCCCCAGGAGCCATCATAGGGATGCTCCATAACAGGCAGCAGCTCTAAATGAGTGTAGCCCATCTTCTTAGCATAAGGAATAAGACGTTCTGCCAGCTGAATATAGGATAGTGGTTTAAACCCTGTTTCAGAATCAGGATCGGAATCCGGCTCCTGTTGCCATGAGCTAAGATGAACTTCATATATGTTAACAGGTTTGTCACTTGTATCGCTTTTCTGGCGCTTTTCAAGCCAAGTATGATCGCTCCAGGTGTAGTTTTCTAAATCATAAACCCTTGAGGCTGTATCGGGTGGTTTTTCGGCGTAAAAAGCATATGGATCAGCCTTAAGATAAATTTGATCAAAGGGCGTTTTAATTTCATATTTATAAATATCATTTTTTTTAATGCCCGGAATAAATATTTCCCAAACGCCTGAACTGCCCATCATCCGCATTTGGTGCCGTCTGCCGTCCCATTGGTTGAATTCGCCCACAACACTAACCCTTTTTGCCTTTGGTGCCCACACACAGAAGGATGCACCGTAAACCCCGTCGATTTCCCTGATGTGAGCTCCCAGTCTTTCATATATCCTATGGTGATTACCCTGATTAAACAAATAAAGGTCATAATCTGAAATCGTTGGCCAGAATGAATAGGGATCATAGGTTTCATATGTGTTACCTGTATTAGTAGTAATTCTGAGTTTGTATTGGAACACCTCAGGCTGGTTTTCAAAAACCAAGGTAAAAATTCCTCGTTCGTCTTTTTTATTCATGAGGTAGTAAGTGCCCTTTTTTGATTCACTAATAACCTCAACATTGGCGGCATTAGGCATATAGACACAAATGAAAGCATTTCCGTCTAATATATGCATACCAAGCACTTCATGGGGGTTCGTATGATTACCTGTGATTACAGCTTCAATGGCCATTTCATCAAGTATGTAGTTCATTTATTTTCTCTCCCTTAATTAAATTAATAATCACTTATAGTACAATTTGTATGACAATGCAGAGCATACAAATGCAAGATGTATATGAAAGTGTACCGGCAGGAACACTTCCTCAGAAAGAAACACTTGTCAGGATACGTATTTGGTTTATTACGTAATAACAAAATTCCCAACAGTGTTTTGAGTACTTCCACCTGCGCTGAAAACGCCGCTACTGGCTTCACCTGAACAATAGGCTACCGACGGCGGTGTGATATCACACAGCAGCATTTGGTACCAGTGTCTCAACACACTATTAATAAGCCAAGTGGAATGTTGAATTATTAATAGCTACTTATAATCTATCACAATATAGAATTAAAATGTACCACAAAGACAATATTTTTACAAACATATCAACCAAGTTTCAATTATGAAAACTAAAATTTTGTTGCTTCTTCCGTTATTTTAACATTTGGCGTGTTAGTTTTTCCCTGTTCAAAAAGGAAATAATATGTTAAAATTAAGCAAAGGGATATGTCAAGTACTGCTTGAGTACTGGTAGTAAGCTTGTAAAGCTAGGGAAATTATAAACGATAATACCGTGCAGGTTACGTAAAATATTAGGCAATATCGTCCGGGATGTTTAGCACACTAATAATGTTTAGCGCACTAATTAAAGGAGAAATATACAGATATATGAGAGAAATTATGTTCGTGTTGCTCCTTTGCAAACTCCCGAAGACCGCATGTGCTGCGAATCTTTATCAAAAAACCAAGCCCCCCACTTCTATAAGTGGCGGGTTCCGATTCTACACTTCAGGTGGAGTAGAGTCTCCATCTGAAGCCCCGATGTTCAGCTTTGCTGAACGAGTTCACTAAATAGGGGGGAAACATGTATAGTAATAAACCTATTTTGTTTAAGGAAGAACGCAGGATTAAGGCAGATATCCTTAGTCATTGGTTGGAAATATCAAGCATTGTCGTTTGGGTAGCTTTATTTGTTGTCATCGTTCTGTGGCAGAACGCAAGCCCTCAAGCAGAAACCTTGCTGGACAGTTTTTTTAATGTTGAGAGGAGCACTGCCTGGAACTTTAGGTTGCTAAACATTATTTTCTATCTTTTTGTTTTTCTATTTGTATTTAGCGCTGTTTCTATTTTTCTAAATTTCAAAAGGCTTAAAAGGAGTACGGATCGCATAAGACTTTCCTTTATTTTATCAATATTCGGATCTACGATTGGAATATTGATTTATCTATTTGCTTTTGCTCTATAACCTTATTGTGATTACACTAGTGCATAGTATCAATGATTTTTACACTTATTCTTTCAGCCTACTGCAGCCAATAAGAATAAGCAGATTGATCTACTTGATACTAAATGTAATTGTTACATTACATTACAATAGATTGCAGTAAGCCGCAACTTCCTGCAGGCAAACCTTTACAAACATGTAGGATGAAGTAGTTTCACGACTTTCCGGGAAGTAATCATAATCTTCAGATATGTGTTTTCCAATTTCGTTTCAATTTCACAAACCGCTTCCACTCTCCATATTTTCCAAAACATTAATCATTCTGTGTATGATCGTAACTGCCTCGGCTCTAGTTGCAGGATACAGCGGTCCAAGCTTATCACTTCCTACACCATTAATAATACCTGCATAATTAAGTGCTGCAAAAGATGATTGAGCGTAAGGAGAAATCTGATCATAGTCTTTAAACCTATACAAGATATATAACGGGGCTTGTTCAAACTTATATCCGGCGGCATTTATTGCCCTTAATGTATAGTATACTATATCCTGTCGTGTTATCGGTGTGTTTGGTTGGAACATACCGTTTTCATCAGGCTCAATTATACCGTTACGATATGCGGTCATAACCCAGCGGTGGTACCAATCATTGACCGATACATCCTCAAAGCTTCCAATTGGTGTTTCCGGAAATGAGAAGGTTGCAACCAAAAGCTTTATAAATTCTGCACGGGTGATGTTTCCTGATGGGTTAAAATTACCTTTTCCATCCCCTTCGACAATTCCCATTGCGGATAGTGAATTTATTGCGTCCAACGCCCATGGATAAGTACCGATATCAGTAAAAAACATTCTTTCAGGTGTTTCCACAACCACTTCATTGCTTTCAAATGAAAGTCCGGCGGCATTCTTTGCTTTCACCATATATGTATAAGAGGTTTGTGGTAAAACAGTGCTATCCGCATAAACAATTATGTTCTTGCCGACAGAACCTATGGCAGTATAGTCCCCTTCAGCATCATTGTTTTTTCTGTAAACTATAAACTCATCCTCGTTGTCGGAAAGATCTGTCCACTTAATAACAACCCTATCGGAGCCGACAACGGTAGGTGCGGAGAGACTTGGAATGTCAGGGATCTTTGTTGAGTAAAAAACCTCATTGCTGTAGCTTTCAAAAACCGGAAAATCGTTATAAGCCCTAACGCGGAGAGTATAATCAATACCTGGCTCAGGGATAAACCGGTATATCGTCATATTCGCAGGAATATTATCGAGTGTGTGCCAGACATCATTAATATTTGTTTTATATTCAACTACATAATGCTTCTCCATGTATGAAAAATCGTCCCATCCAAGATAAAGCATATTATCAAGCCTTGAAATAACCAATAACCCGTCGGGATCCGGAAAAGTAATTGTAATTGGATTTGTGGTCAAAAATCTTGAAAAAATTGATAAGCTTTTAACCGCTCTGACCTTGTATGTGTATACCTCTCCGTTTTCAATATCAGTATCTGCATACATATATTGCCCTTGATCTGTTGTAGCAATGTGTCTCCATATTTTGTCAGAATCTGTATAACGCCAGATCTCAAAGCCTGTTTCTGTTGCCTCATCAAACTCCCATGTTAAAAACACACGCTCCGGTGTAATGCTCTTGATGTTAAGATTTTTTACAGGATTAAGACGTTCTGCAGTAACATCAACATCCTCTGTATAATCTGAATCAACAAAACCGCTGGATACTTTCATTCTGTATGTGTTTATAGAGCCGGGAGCCACATTTTCAATATAAGATCCTGCGTGGGATAGAGATATAAGCTTTTTATATACCCCGCTGCTCCCGAGCTTTTCAATGGTAACCACAAGATCACCAATTGCATCCTTATCCCATTCCAGACGAATTTCGCCTTCTGATATGGCATAACCGTAAAAATGTGAGTCTAAGCTAAGTTTTGTGAATTTTGATATGCCTGTTGCAGTCGGAAAATAATCTGTGATGAAGTCATCATTATAACGCGAACGAATTCTATAATAATACCTCGTACCCGGTTTAAGACCACCATCAGTATATTCAGTTTCAGCTGCTTTTGTGGTGTGAACAACCTCCCACAAATTGGTGCCGGATTCCATACGTTCAATAATAACATTACTGTTATCAGGCTTAATATAACTGGAACCGGGATAATCCCAAGATAGCTCTATTTGGGTATTATAAGTGTCTTTTATCTCAAAGGATACTGGAAACAGAAACGGAACCGTTACCTCATCGCTGGGGGTGCCGGTGCGGGAGAGCCCAAAGGCTGTGACTCTGTATGTATACAATTCTCCATTAACGGCGCTTTTGTCCTCATAGCTTGTGGTGCTTGAGGTTACCGATATTAATGTAACAAAGGAGCCGTTTCCTGTTTTTCTTTCTACCCTGTAGCCTACCTCGTTATCAGAATTATCTTCCCAGGTTATTTTTACACTGGAGGTTGATGTTATTTCCGCTTTAACATTTATTGGGGCTTTTAAAAGAGTGATTGCGTAATATCCTGTGTTATTGCTGGGGAAATAAAGATATGGGGCTGAAGTTGCAGTAATGGTGCGGATGCGGTAAAAATATCGGCTGGCTTCTAATAAACCAGTGTCTACAAACATGTTTTCGCTGCCAAGAACGGAGCCCACGGTTTGCCATGTGCTGCTCCCGTCATCTCTTCGTTCGATTATAGTTTGGTAGTTTGTTTCAGGAATAGTGTTTGAATATGGATACTTCCAAGTAAGCCTCATTTCAGAGTGAGAAACAGGCTCAACCGAAAGTGATGTTGGAAAAAGATACTCAACAGCAAAAGATTCTATTGCTTCGCCCAATGTGCTGCCGGATGTAGCAAAAACCCTGTATGTATAATAATGCCCGTTTGTTATGTTTGTGTCATTATATTTGGAAGCGCTTTTGGATACATTTGCAAGAGTTACAAAGTTGCCGGCGTCAGTTTTTCTTTGTATAGTAAACCCTGCAGCATCCGGTACGTTATTATCCCAGTTTATTTGGATGTTACCGCTTTTATAAACAAACGCATTAACATAGGAAGGCGCAGAAAGAGATGCTGCTGTAGCTTCCATTCCGAACATAAATGAAATAAATGCGATAAGAAAAACTAAAACGGTCATAAATTTTTTCATGCTTAACCACTCCATATGTAATTTTACCATAAATTAAATAGCATTTCACTTGCTTGTTTTCCTTTTTACCCTTTAATCATATATATATAGCAAGCAAATTGAGAAAAATACGCTCTTTCAAAGTTAGTGATGCATTCCCAAAAAACATTTTTTGTAGGTCACCTGACGCAAACACTGATAGAACGCACTTTCTGAAGTATATATACCATTTTAACATACGGAATAAGTAGACATTTGTTTCAAATAATAAATTATTGTTACAAATATTTCGGAGGTATTCCCTCTGCAATTAGCATTGTCTGCAATCTCCATTTTATAGCAGAGTATACTTTCTTATAACGACGCTAAGATGCCCCCCACCTCTTCGCATTATTTTGCTTTGCAAAAAACGGATTAAGCAGTTTCTTCCGTTATACTAGGAGTTTGCCCGGAAACTCGATTTTGATGAATATTTATAAAAAGTACAGCCCTGAAACCCGCATAGGTTCGTAGAAAAAGTGAGTGTTTTTTGTATTTTTATTAGAAATAATGGCTTTCCGAGCAGGCTCCTAGGTGGGGGACTTCTGATTTTTCTATGATAAAAAAAGGGCCGACGTATTAAGAAGTGCGTCAGCCAAATTAAAGGGGGTCAAAATGTATTGTGAGGTCATTAAAGAGTATAACCTTTATATGGTTCTTTATACATGATTTTTAGAATTTATTTTTGATTTTACGGCAACAAACCAAAATGTAAAAAATTCGTATTTTTTGTGCTGCACATCTAAAAGAGGCCAATAAATTTTACTCCTTCATAGTTTACGTTCTTCAATTTGTGTTTGTAACAAGAGCCATCATAATGTATAATATGGTTATCACTCAGAAAGTCACAAAGTGACTTTCTAATGAAATTTAAGAAGTCTTAAATTTCATTAGCCTTCTTCCGAAGGCTGGATAACCATATTGTGATTGCATCAGGTTGCAGCGATCTGCAACTTCCTGCAGTTAAACCTGCGGGAAAAAGTCGTTTCACGATTTTCCGGGGAGCAATCATAATATACATACATTACAGGCATACAAGCTCTTTAGCCCGTAATTCATCACATTTGAATGGAAGGAATAAAAATGGAAAAGGAAATCTGGAAAAAACCTCTTCGTAAGTGCGAGATTGGCGGCGAGGCTTTAATTGAAGGAGTCATGATGCGTGGAAATAATAAAATGGCCACCGCTATACGAAAATCCAACGGTGAAATTGTTGTTGAAACCGTAGATTATATACCAATAACGAAAAAGTTTTTCATATTCAAGATTCCTATAATAAGAGGTGCTATCAGCATGCTCGAGTCCATGTATGTAGGCATGAAAGTACTCATGAATTCTGCGGAGGCCGTCGATTTTGAAGAAGAAGAGGAATCCAAAATAGATAAGTTTCTGAAAAAGGTGTTTGGCGATAATTTTTTCCAGGTTATGCTTTATTCATCACTTGCGATTGCCCTTGTATTTGGAATTGGAATTTTTATGCTGCTTCCGAACTGGATAGCGGGTTGGTTTTCATTTGATAAAAGCACTACTGCAGGCACAATTCTTGCTAATCTCATAGAAGGAGCTCTGCGACTGATTATATTTTTCTCGTATATCTATTTAGTATCAAGAAACAAGGAAATAAAAAGGGTTTTTGAGTATCACGGAGCCGAACACAACGCAATTTACACCTATGAGAACGAGGAGGAATTAACCCCGGACAATGCCATAAAGCACACCACTTTGCATCCACGCTGTGGAACCACATATCTTTTTGTTGTTGTTATAACAAGCATTCTTCTTTTCTCGTTTGTGCGTTGGCAAAGTCCACTTGTAAACATGGGTATCAGGCTTGCATTATTGCCGTTGGTGGCAGGTATTGCCTATGAGATTTTTAAGCTTGCTGCAAAAACAAGCTTTAAACCGTTAAGAGCTATTAGCTATCCTGGGCTTATGATGCAGAAGATCACTACCCAACCACCGGATAAAGAACAGCTCGAGGTTGCCTTGGCAGCTCTTAAGGCTGTTGTTACGGATGAGCAGGAGAAAAAATAGAGGATAAGCAGGATACAAGCGCTGAGGATAAGCAGGAGACAAGTACCTAGGGTATGCAGGAGTAAAATACTGAGGACAGACCGGAGATAAGAAATTAGGATATACAGGAGACAAGTGCTTAGGATATGCCGGAGACGAGTGCTTAGGATATGCCGGAGTCGAATGCTTAGGATAGGTCGGAGACGAGTACTAGGATAAGCCGGAGACAAACACTAGGATAGACCGGAGATAAGTACTGAGGGTATGCAGAAGTCGAAGACGAGTCAAAAGGTGAAAAACATGACTGTTAAAGATGTTTTAGCAAAAGCAATTAGTGTTTTGATAGAGAAAAAGGTTGAAACCCCGGCAAAAGAAGCCGGGGTTTTATTGGCTTATATTCTTAAAAAGGATGCTTCATGGTTGTATGCCCATCCTGAGTTTCAGCTTAGTGCTGCAGAAATAAAGAAATATGATTCAATTGTGAGCAAAAGAAGCAAGAGCATGCCATTTCAGTATATTGTTAATAATCAAGAATTTATGTCACTTGATTTTTATGTAAACCCATATTGTTTAATTCCAAGACCTGAAACGGAAATACTGGTGGAAGCAGCGTTAGCCTGGATAAATGAGAGCTATTGTGAAAATATACGTGTTTTAGACATCGGCACAGGCTCCGGAGCTATTTGTGTCAGTATTGCCCATTATGCGGCAAAGACGATTATAGATGCTTTGGATGTATCCGGTCAGGCTCTTCAGATTGCTGAAACGAATGCCAAAAGGCATAATGTAGAAGGCAGAATACGGTTTATAAATGCGGATTTTTTGCAGTGGAAAAACGAAGAACCTTACTCGGTTATACTATCGAATCCCCCTTATATTCCTCATAATGAGATTAGTATGCTTATGTCAGAGGTTAAGGACTATGAACCTCTAACCGCCTTAGACGGGGGCAGCGACGGGCTGTTGTTTTACCGCTACCTGGCATCAGAAGTAAAAAGAATGATGACACTCGAAGGTACCATTTTCGTTGAAGTTGGGATAGGACAGGCAGAGTGTGTCGTGGAGATGTTTACATATCAGGGTTTGAAAACCTCTGTATATAAGGACTTTGCGGGAATTGACAGGGTTGTCCAAGCATTTTTCTAAATTTTTCTTAAAAAATTGTATAAATACTCCTTTTTCCGACTATACTTCATTGTAAAGAGGTTTAGTTTATTCCAGAAAAGGAGTTATAAATATGAATGGGGATATAGTATATCAGCACAAAGAGGTTAAAGAACCGGGTTTTTTAAAAAAATTATACCGGTGGGGGAGCTGTTATGCAGAAGAGGATCTTTCAAGGGGTGTAAGCGATAGAAACAACCTGATTGAAAACATACAGCAAGCACGTCAGGAATGGTTGAGTGCGGCCGCAAATTTTGACCAGGCAGAAAATGAAGATTTAATTGATTATTATATTTACAGGATGAAAGCCTGCCAGGTTCGTTACAATTACCTCTTAAAAATGGCTAAAGAGACAGGACTAAAGCAAAATCTATATGAAGCACAATGACAATAAGCTTTTTTCATAAACCATAATTACTTTGAATACAATTGTAAGGGACAATCAACCGGCAGGGGGAAAATGGATAACATATATATTTTGCTGGCTTGGGTTGCTGGTATTATAATTGTATTTACTTTTGGGAAAGCGCTAAAGGTGCCTTTAAAGATTGCAATAAAATTGCTGGTAAATGGGCTGCTTGGAGGTCTGGTTATTGCTATTTTGAATCTTTTGGGTCAATACGTTAATTTTTATATTTCACTAAACATTTATTCTGCACTTGTTGTAGGAACCCTCGGCCTTCCCGGGGTCATATTGTTAATTATTCTTAAGTATTTGCTTTGATTTACTACACACGTTCTCACCGGTTATGACAATTCCATTAGAATATATAAGGTGAAAGACCCGGCAATGCCGGGTCTTTTAAACTATACTGGGTGAACAAATCTTATTGAGATTAAAAACCAACTAAAATATGACTGAAGCTATACGATCATCCTGTTGTTGCTACAAATTTTAATTTCAACGGTGTTGGTTAATACATCGGTGTAACTATAAGACACTTTACGAACATTCTTAAAATCATTTTCAAAACGAACTGTAAAAATACTTGGGTAGGTACATTCTAAAATTCCTTCTTTAACAAATGTTTTCTTACGACCTTTGTTCGCTTTTAATTGGATTCTTTTACCGATGCAAGATTCCATCTCCTTCTTGATTTGAACCAGAGAGCTTTTCTCCACCATACCAATCACCTCTTCTTTTGTCTATGACATTATACCACAAATTTCATACAAATGTCAATAAAATTCTATATTATACTCGCCTTCGCTTGCTATGTCAAGTATTTCATATAATATTATAAACGGTCTAATAGATTTTCGTTTAAATTCTTTTATTTTTCTTCTTTTTTCTTGCTTATTTGTTTTTTGAACAATAAAAGCAATTTTTCTGGATCTCCGTCAAAAAAAAAACAAAGTTTTTAACTGTAAAAGCATACCAATATGCTTTTGAACACAATTCAATAAAAGGCAATATTTTTTATTAAATGTGTCATTGCATGAAAATCAATATTAAATACTCTTAATACATTATCTCCAAAAATAGAAAATTCATTCATGACTAAACTATCAGAAACTATATGAAACGTCATAAATTCCGGTTATTTTAATTTTATTGTTATATCTAACTTCAACATTTCTTATAATTAAAATGCAAGTTTTTAAGACGTTACATATAGTACTGCTGAACCTAAATACATAATCATAACAAAAAACACATAACAATACATAAAATACATGTTGTCTGAACTGCTACAAACTAGTGCATAGTATCAATGATTTTTACACTTAATCTTTCAGCCTACTGCTGCCTCTAAGAATAAGCAGATCGATCTTCTTGATACTAAATGCCATTGATACATTACACTAGTGAGGTGTATTTTAAGCGGGAGCTAATAAACGCGAGTAAAGTTTTTATGCAAAAAATATGATTAGTTATTGCAGTGAAAGTATTCATGTATATATGGTGATAATTGAAAGCAGGATTACCCATAAAATGAAAGCAATCCTGCTTGAATTGGGAATAAGTTTGCATTTTCACAGGTCATCAAAGTCATTCATGAATTGTATGTGTGCTTCCTTCTCACTAATTACATCCTTCAAAACAGATGTAAAATTCTTTTGGGCCCAGCACCTTTTGCTGTTGTAATAGCGGTTTATTACCCTCCAGAATTTTTGAGGAAACAAAAGCATGCTTTTCATTACCTTTATTTCGTCATTTTCAAGGGGCTCTATTTTTCGATACGTGTCAATTATAAGCTTTGCTTTATGTATATCCCAATTACATTTTCTCATTCTTCGTCTAAGCATGTTTACTAAGTCATAGATTTTCAATTCGGTATTACAATAATCAAAATTTATAATCGAGGTTCTATCATTTTTAATCAATATGTTTTGGTAGGAATAATCATGGTGGCAGAGCATTCCCTCCTTTTTGGTTACCTCAATTAGCTTATTGTATTTAGAACCATATAATATCTCCAAACTCTTTAATCCAATATCATAAAAACCATCAAAGTTTTCAATAAATAAATAGTCAAAACTGTTTCGCTCTCTCTCTGCTTTCCTCCTGAGTCTACGAATGTCCTCAAGACGTTTTTTGAAATAAACAGGCAGCTTCCCAAGGTTGTTTGAAACATGTCCTGTATACTTAGGTGAAAACCCATGGCTTGCTTTATGCATGTAAGCCAAAGCTTCGGTTGCCTTTAAAACATCTTTGTCATCGTCAAACTCACACTCTCTGCCCTCAATAAGGTTTACCATGGTATAAACACCATCTTCGCCCTCAAAGTATGGTTGCTTGCTTAGGGTAAGACAATAGGGATCTATATGTTGAAAATTATTCTTCAAGAGGTGGGTTTTAGCTTGATGTATAAACATAACCCGCTCTTTTGTATACTGGCAAGTTTTTATATACTTTTTCCCTGTGGTGGTATCTAGGATATACCCGGCCCTGTAAGGCTTGATACCCATAATACGGATACCATAGTTGCTTTCTATCAATCCTTTCGATTCTTGCATACATTTCTACCATCCCGTCTTCGTATTCCAGGTATTTTGAACATATATAAACTGAAAAAAGTACATAATTCGTTTATATATGTTACCTGGTTCTTTTTCAATTTGTATTGCACACATGCTCACGTTTTGTATACAAAAAGTTTTCTTAAATAGCTGACTGCAGTTCTTTTCCTATTGCTATACATAAAAATGATACGTGCATCAATTTTTGTCTGTATATATTGAATTTCTGTTCAACATATATTATGATTGCTTCCCAGAAAGTCGTGAAACGACTTTTTCCTGCGGGTTTATCTGCAGGAAGTTGCAGCTTGCTGCAACTTGGTGCAATCGCAATATGGTTATCCAGCCTTCCTTCGAAGCGATGAAATTTAAGATATCTTAAATTTTATCAGAAAGTCACTTTATGACTTTCTGGGTGATAACCATATTATGTGATTATCAAATTAGTGCTCTGTAATGTCTAAACCTTTATAGTATGTAGGTCACAACACCAAGGTAGTGTGTTTACAACACCAGGAACTCATATATACGAATAAAGTGTTACAAAACACTAACACTAATAAGCATATGCTTGCAGATATAAAAAATTCGCGTGTTCAAATAATTCAAGGAGCGCTTGCGTGAATTTGCGTCAATCCAGGACGCCAACTCGCGGGCGCTAAAACGCTGACTTATGCGCTAAATAAGTTTTATATCTGTAAACCTTTAATAAATGACAAGGTCTACCCAACAATTATATGCCGGAAAAATAGTTATTATTACAGGTTAAAGGTAGTGTGTATGTGTGGTTAATTAAGCTATCAAGTTCTTCGCGAGTTGCGTAAATGCAACCGCGTTCCGCAGGTAGAAGCTGTGACCAGCCTCGATATAACGGTGGGTTGCAATGTTATTGTGCTTCTCAAAAAACAGGTCTACACAATTTTCTCCGTTACTTTAAGAAAAAGGGCGTTTAGTGTAAGAAAAAAGAGTAGAAAAAAGAATTAGTTTGTGGTAAAATAAATCTAGTTAAAAATTTAACAAACAAGAAAATAAAAGTCTGTGAGGAGAGGTCGATGATGGAAAAATATTTAAGGGTTAAAATGTCCGATGGCTCAATGTATGACATTCCTGCGGAAGTAATTGCTGATCACAGAGCTAATTTCTATGAAAATAATTCGGCTGAAAAGCTTGCATACCATTCCAGCTCTGTTCAACCAAGGCTTCGCAAGGTAGAAAAAGAATATACCCTGAATAATGATGAGATTTTGATTGAATGGGCAACAAATCATATGGACTGGAAGGACGTTGAGGAATCCGCATTGAAGGTGGATCTTACAAATCATGAAGAGGAATGGAAAACAGCCGAAAAGCAGATTCTAACAAAGTAAATTATTAGTAATTGTTTGGCTAATCCGGCGGCTTTCATCCTAAAAACGGAGCAAAAGCCGCCGTTGACACTGAGCATTTCCTGTAGTAGAATGTTTTAAGTAAAATATGCGCCCGTAGCTCAGTAGGATAGAGCACAAGTTTCCTAAACTTGGTGTCGCACGTTCGATTCGTGTCGGGCGTACCAAGGGTTTCAATTAAATTTGAAGCCCTTTTATCATTGCATAGGAAAATATTCATTAGCGAACTATTAACAAAAAATCAGAGAAGACCACTTTTTCAATGCATAAGGTATGTCCATTACTGTCACAACACGAGTTTCTCTTAAAATTAATATTACCGGTGTTAATCAATTTCAAAAGGAGGAAGTAAAAGAATGAATAGCGCAGCAGATTTATTTGAAGAGATTACAAAATCAATAAATAGGCTCATCTATAAACCTATTATTATTTATATTTTCTTCGGAGTAATAACAACAGTATCACTGATATTAATCTTGAGAAAGCGACGGAAGCAATAGATGTATCTGCATTTTCAATTAATACTGAATACGGTGTTGCTTTTCTTTTAGCATATATTTAACATTCCTGCCGTTTCCGATTTTCGCTATTAAACCCTTTGCTAATAAACGCTGCAGATAGTTATTGGTCTGAGTTTTTTTAACCCCTAGAGCCATGCGGATTTCTTTAGCAGCAAGGAATTCTGCATCGTTAAGCAAATCAATTATCTTCTGCTCTTTTTCAATCAGTGATATCTCTTCTTTGTATAGCACATTTGGCAGGATAACCCTCACACTATTTGCAGTAGTTTGAAATTCCGGTTTTGAATTATAATCCTTATAATATGATTTTATACGTCTAATACCGGTAGCTATTTTTTCAATAAGCTTTAGTCTGTAAAATATCTCTGCAATTACTTTATTTCTAGGAACAGATATTCTGCCGTCAATAAAATCATCATATGAAATACCTACAGGTAAGCCACCCGGTGAAGTAATTTCAATTCTGTCATCAAATATCTCAACTTTAATATTTGATTGCTTATTATAATCTCTATGGCAAATAGCATTAGCAATCGCTTCCCTATATGCGACTAATGGAATCTCCTCAATTGTTTTTCGATATGCTCCATCTATTACTTCCTGCTTATTAACATGCTTAAAATAGAAATCAATACATTTATCATACTGCGATAATATAGACATATTCTCCAGGTCTATCCTGTCTTTTATCAACTCGACATCCTTGTTATATCTAAGTAACGTTATTTTCCCGATATCATTGTTATCTGAAAGAAGCTTTGATGCTACATTATATTTTCCGTTTTTATACAAACCAAGTGACGCCAATACATTTTTATCAACATCACTGATTCCGATTGTTTTTCTGAGCTTATTACTAAATACACTTAAGTCCAGTTCACTATCGTTTACTGTAATCTCATCATATGTGAGATTCTTACCGCTCAAGATCAATTCATTATATTCGTAGAGGTCTACCTCTCTGGTTGTTAGAGAAATCCTCTTATACGCTTTTCCCAAATAAGTGTAAGGTGTATTTTCACTTTTGTATACTTTTACAATCAATACCGTTTTACCGTCATATATATCCGTTTCAATTTCAAAATAGGGGTTTGGCAAAACAGCATCATTAATAGCATTTTCAACTTGTTCTTTAATACAACTGACATCGGACACACCAACAGCTGCGCCATTATCATTAATCCCAATAACAATTAAACCGTCATTGTAGTTTGCAAATGCAGATACGGTTTTCAATAATGTTTTAGAATATTCTCTCTTATACTCTACTTCCTTGTTCTCTCCCAATTTATAATTTATTTTCATAAAACACACCTCTGACTGAACGAATCATTATTGTTCACTATAATTATATAATATTACCGAATAATAATCAATAATTTGATTTTCTCTTTCTACTACGCATCTATATTGCATTTAACAATCTTTCTTAACATGGCAGCCTATTATCTTGTTGCTTTTTGTCATTCACCAATTACCGAAAATGCGTATATCATAATAACAGAGATAAGTGACTAAGGCGGAAGATTGCATGGATTGTTTGGCTGTTTATGATTCAGGTAATTACACAATAAAAATGAAAAAACACTTTGAAAAGAAAGGTCTAGTTTTTGAGGTTATATCGTTACCCTGTAAAATATCATCTCAGGGCTGTGGGTACTGCCTGAAATTTCCCGAAGAATACAAGGAAAATGTTATTTCAGAGAGTAAAACGGCAAATTACCCAGTTCGTGAGGTTTACAGAATCATAAAGGGTCTTACTAAGAACACATATGAAAAGCTTCCGCTTTAACGCATTTTATGCGTTTGAACAGTAAAACCATTGGTGCCTAAGTAGCTGTAAACAGTCAAAGCCTGTGGTTACAGTTGATTCTTAATACACATTTTGGTGTTTCAATTAACCTGCTGAACATCCAAAGGAAGCTTATTTGCGTTCCAGCGCTTAGTCTATTTTGCTGGACAGCCCCTAAAGGATACCGCCATTTCATTGATAGTCGTTTATCAAATGCCATAAGATTACCTCTATAGGTGGGGGATAAACCAATTTCTACTTCAATGGCGGGTACAATCTCCCAACGAAGGGCATTTGATAAAATGCTCGCAGCGCGTTGCACACAAAACTCGTAAAGAAGGCGCTTTCAGCGTCAATAGCATATTTTGCAAGCAAAAATGCGGTTTGGCGCACAATTCACGCAAGTGCTTATTGAATATTTCAAATTGGCTTTTATATTTTTTCATTATATACTATAATTATGAGCATAGTTGAAAGCTTCCTTAGCGGAGCGGCATTGTTTTTGCGTTGTATTTCGGATGTTTTCAGAAAAAGGAGACAATATGAATTTAAATCAGCTGGCTGAGGTTTTGGGAACTGCCAAGCATTTAGCAGTTAAGGCATCGAAGGTCATTCTTGATATATATTTAAAGGATTTTGCAATTGATTATAAAGAGGACACTTCACCGTTAACAGAAGCAGATCGAAAATCTAACGAACTAATTGTGGCCGCCTTGAAGAATAAATACCCTGAGTGCGCCATTCTGGCCGAGGAATCGACGGATGATCCTAAAAGGCTTAATAACGATTGGTGCTTTATTATAGACCCTTTAGACGGAACTAAGGAGTTTATAAAGAAAAATGGTGAGTTTACGATAAACATAGCGTTAGCACACAAGGGGAAAGCGGTTCTTGGTGTTGTGTATATTCCTGTAGCGGGTGATATGTATTATGCCGTAAAGGGTATGGGTGCTTTTTATGAAGCAAATGGAAAATCAGAGAGGATTTTTGTTTCGTCAAGAACTGAGGATATACGAATGGTGAAAAGCCGTTCGCATACTTCCGGTAAGCTCGATGAGCTTATAAAAAAGCATGACATTAAAAATATAAGAATTGCAGGCAGTGCTATTAAAGGATGCCTTATAGCCAAGGGAGAGGCAGAAATTTATTACCGGTTTGGGTACACTATGGAGTGGGACACCGCTGCCATGCAGTGCATTATAGAGGAAGCAGGGGGAATATTCCGGCAGATGGACGACAGTGAAATGACATATAACCGCCCAAACACTTTAAATGAAAAAGGGTTTTATGCAATAAATGATTATAAGAATAAACTTGAGATACCATAGATTTTATAACGAGGCTAAGATGTCCCCCACCTCATCGCATATTTTCACCCATTCTGGTTGAGAAATGCCTGGTGGCGGGTACCTATTTCATACAACAGGCGGCGAGTCAAAACATTACGGGTCGCTCAATCGGAGCGTTCCAGTGGGTACGCTCCGGGCTAGCTGGATTTTGCAAGCAAAACCCTCAACTCCCATATAGGATGCATAGGCGAACAGACCGGATGCATAGGCGAGCAGTCCGGATGCATGGGCGAGCAGACCGGATGCATGAGCGAGCAGTAGGCAGAGCCTACGACCAGCCTCGTTGAAATGGTGTGTTGAAAATATAGCTTGCTACGCAAGCACATAAATTTAAAGTATGTTATTTTGCTTTGCAAAAAATGGATCGAGCAATTTTTTTCGTTATTTTAAGAAGCTATTATTTGGAGGCAAATATGAATCATATTGAAAAATTAGAAAATAAGTCAATACACATACTCAGGGAAGCATACTCATCCTTTAAAAACCTTTGTATGCTTTGGTCTATTGGAAAAGACAGCACAGTATTGCTTTGGCTTGCCAGGAAGGCGTTTTTCGGGCATGTGCCGATACCTCTTGTGCATATCGATACACATTATAAAATTCCTGAAATGATAGAATACAGGGATAAGCTTGCGTTGGAATGGAAGCTGGATATGATTTATGGTGAAAACCGTGAGGCACTTGATAAAAAAGAAACATTTCCTGATGCAAATGCTTCACATATTGAGTGCTGCAAGAAGCTAAAAACCGAGGCGTTAAGAAACACATTAAGCGGGAATTGGCCACGTTACCGACTAAATCATGAAACTAAGGCTTATGAAGTGGATCGGAACACCGAGCCATATACCGGTGTTATTGTTGGCGTTCGCGCTGATGAAGAGGGAAGCCGTTCCAAGGAAAGATATTTTTCACCGAGGGATAAAAACAACGATTGGGACATTGGCGATCAACCTCCGGAGTTTTGGGGGCAGTTTAAAACTGATTTTGCTCCGGGGACTCATCTACGTATCCATCCTTTGCTGGATTGGACGGAGCTTGATATATGGGAATATATCAAAAAAGAGAACATACCCACAGTATCACTTTATTATGATCAGGGACAGGGCAAAAGATATCGTTCACTTGGCTGCTGGCCATGTACTTTTCCGGTGGAATCGACTGCCACGGACGTGGAAGGCATTATAATGGAGCTTAAAACAGGGAAGTTTGCTAACATTGCAGAGCGCTCGGGCAGAGCACAGGACAAGGAAGACGGTGGAGGCCTTGAGGAGCTAAGAAAAGGCGGGTATATGTAAAGGATAAACTTTAATTGTGTAGAAAGAAGTATATACTAAAAGAAATAATGACTATGTCGTTAGTTCAGTATACTTTACCTTTGCAAAGTTATGCACCTATTCACAATGCAGTCTGAGTAAAGGTATGCAGCCTTATTATACTGGTTCCAGGTTCAATTAACATAAGGTTACTGACTAAAAGTTATAGTCATTAAAGAAATTTATACAGGAAGCTACGTGTACAGATATTTGGTTTATACAGAAATCTTCTGCAGTAGTATTAATGCAAGAAATTGAAAAACAATACTTGCATACTTGTCTTTCTGTGAAACTTAAAAAGGTTTTAGAAAGCAGGTCTGCATAATAAACAACAAGACATTAATCCGACAGTTTTTTTTGGCTAAGACAGGATGGATAAAGGAATGAACAAGGCTCAGAATAATATTGTACCTATGAATAAGAAAGACTTAATCCATAAGCAGGACATGAATATAGTAATTGTCGGTCATGTGGATCACGGGAAAAGTACAGTTATCGGGCGATTGCTTGCAGACACAGCATCACTGCCGGAAGGAAAACTTGAGCAGGTGAAGGAAACCTGCCGACGAAATTCAAAACCCTTTGAATATGCCTTTCTGCTTGATGCGCTTAAGGATGAGCAAGCTCAAGGAATTACTATCGATGTCGCTCGTTGCTTTTTCCAGACGGAGAAGAGAAATTACTTAATTATTGATGCTCCGGGGCATATTGAATTTTTGAAAAACATGATCACAGGTGCGGCAAGGGCAGAAGCTGCCCTATTGGTAATCGATGCAAACGAGGGTGTTAAGGAAAACTCCAGACGCCACGGCTATATGCTTTCAATGCTGGGAATCCGTCAGATCTGCGTGCTTGTCAATAAAATGGATCTGGTAGGTTATAATGAAAAACCATTCAAAAGAATAGAGAGGCAATACAGACGCTTTTTAAGAAAGATAAATATGGAGCCATCCTGTTTTATTCCGATAAGTGCCTTTGAAGGTGAAAATATAGCAAACCATTCAAAGCAAATGCCTTGGTATGAAGGAATGAATGTGCTGGAGGTTCTGGATTCCTTTGAAAATAACGACCAACCGGAGGACAAACCATTCAGGATGCCGGTACAGGATGTATATAAATTTACCGGAAATAGAGATATGCGAAGAATTGTAGCCGGAACAATCGAGTCCGGAAAAATTTCTGTGGGTGATGAGGTGGTTTTTTATCCTTCCGGGAAAAGAACAAGAGTAAAATCTCTGGAAGCTTTTAATCTTGAACCTCAAAAGACACTTGGAGCAGGCTGGGCGTGCGGGTTTACGGTCACAGAGCAGATTTACGTGAAGCGCGGTGAAATGGCGTGCCTTTCAAAGGAAAAGCTGCCGAAAGTAACGGGACGTATGTTGGTTAACCTGTTTTGGCTTGGGAAGAGCCCGCTAGTTAAAGGGAAAAACTATTATCTGAAGCTGGGCACAGCTAAGGTAGGCATGCAACTTGAAGAGGTTCACAGCGTGTTGGATGCGTCCAATCTTGACAGCAAAAAAAAGGATCAGGTTGAGCGTCATGAGGTTGCGGAATGCGTTCTTAATCTGGATAGGCATATTGCCTTTGATTTAGTGGAGGATGCTGCCATTACAAGCCGTTTCGTCATTATTGATGAGTTTGAAATTTCCGGTGGCGGAATTGTCATGCAAGAGATGAAGGATCAGACCAGCTGGGTGCGTGATAAGGTGCTAATGAGAAATTACAAATGGATAGGCAGTGAAATCAGTGCTGAAAAACGCTCGGAGAAATACAATCAAAAAGCTGAATTGGTGTTGATTACAGGAGAGCGGGAGAGCCCAAGAAAGGAAATTGCTAAACTACTTGAAAAGCAGTTGTTTGACGAGGGAAGGTTTGTTTATTATCTTGGGATAGGTGGCCTATTATACGGGGTTGACGCTGATTTGGTGACAGGCGAAATAATTCCCTTTAACAAGAAAGAGCATATACGAAGGCTTACCGAGGTTGCCAATATAATGCTGGAATCGGGTATGATACTTATAGTTTCAGCAATTGAGCTTGATGCTTCGGATTTGGAGGTAATTAACACCGGAATACCTGCTGAGCGTATTTCTGTTGTTTGGTTGGGTGAAGATGTTACTACTGATGTACCTGTAGATTTGGTAATAAAAGGAAACAACGATTTTGAAAAATCGGTCGGTCTAATAAGGAAGGCTTTCGAAGGTAAAAATGGGAACGGAATATAGAAAGCAATGAAAAACAGAAAACACCGAATGTAGATCCATTATTCCTGCGGAAACATATTCCGAATCATAAATATATACAATCATATTGAAAAAGCATGCATGTTGTAGCCTGAAAGGTTACAAAAAGCGCTAAAGTATCTTATGCATGATGTACAATGTTTTTTATGTTAATGTAATGAAATAAGTTCTATCATGGGGGAGGATTACATGCGTTTGTCCAGAAAAAGTGAATATGCACTTTTGGCTCTTATTGATCTTGCCAGTAATTACCCGGCGAAAATGGTTAAAATCGTGGAGGTTGCAAATAGAAACGGCATCCCCAAAAAGTATCTGGAACAAATTTTTTTACAGCTCAAGGGAGCGGGATATGTAAAAAGCACAAGAGGTGCGAACGGGGGATATGAGCTAGCAAAAGCGCCGGATGAAATCAATCTGGCTGAAATAATACGCTTAATTGACGGACCACTCGCCTCTGTTGGTTCTGCCAGCCTGTATTTTTTTGAGCACACGCCTGTTGAAAAAAACGAAAAACTCCTACAGGTATTTAAGGATATACGCAATTTTGTCGCAGATAAGCTTGAAAACACAACTCTTGCTCAGCTTTTGGAGCATGAATGACAGAAGAAGTTATATGTATGATCAATAGGCAAATGACTTAAGTAACATATA
>ENA-UOOR01000788-UOOR01000788.1-fermentation-metagenome-genome-assembly--contig:-NODE-788-length-41690-cov-6.917137_pt1 | contig 41690 bp, 50 predicted proteins | sample MGYA00245780_ERZ724029 | MGnify/ENA primary metagenome ERZ724029 (study PRJEB28704, sample SAMN03018315) | fermentation metagenome | biome: anthropogenic terrestrial biome; feature: soil; material... | reverse complement strand
GCCGACGCGCCGCCGCCCGCCGAGCCGGCCCAGGCCGACGCGCCGCCTCCCGCCGCGCCGGCCAACGCCCAGGCGGTCCCCTAATCCGCGATGGAAGCGCCGTCGAGCGAGAGGTTCGGCCGACTGGACGCGCCCCGGGCGCTCTCCGAGCGCTTGGTCTTGGCGGCGCTGTTCGCCTGCGGCGCGCTCTCCATCCTGACGACCGTGGGGATCGTCGCCGTCCTCGCGCGCGACGCCTGGGCGTTCGCGCGCGAGGTCTCCCCCTGGCGGTTGATCACCGACCTCGAGTGGACGCCGCTCTTCGCCGAGAAGCACTTCGGCCTCTGGCCGCTGCTGTCGGGGACGCTGTTGACGACGCTCATCGCCGTCGCGGTCGCGGTGCCGCTGGGGCTGCTGGGCGCCATCTACCTGAGCGAGCTCGCGACGCCGCGGCTGCGCGGCCTGCTCAAGCCGCTGCTCGAGATCCTCGCGGGCGTGCCCACCGTCGTCTTCGGCTACTTCGCGCTGCTGCTGGTCACCCCGGTGCTCCAGCGCGTTGTCCCCGGGCTCGCCGGCTTCAACGCCCTGAGCCCCGGGCTGGTGATGGGGGTGATGATCCTGCCGATAGTCGCCTCGCTCAGCGAGGACGCGCTCCACGCGGTGCCGCGCAGCCTGCGCGAGGCCTCGCTCGCGCTCGGGGCGAGCCGCCTGGCGACCGTCTTTCGCGTGGTGGTCCCGACGGCCTTCTCGGGCATCGGCGCCGCGGTGATCCTCGGCCTCTCCCGGGCGGTCGGCGAGACGATGATCGTCACCATCGCCGCCGGCCAGCAGCCCCGCCTGACGCTCGATCCTCGGGTGCCTATCGAGACGATGACCGCCTTCATCGTCCAGGTGAGCCTCGGCGACACGCCGACCGGGACGCTCGAGTACCGCACCCTCTTCGCGGTCGCCGCGGCCCTCTTCCTCTTCACCCTGGGCCTCAACCTCGCCTCCCACCGGCTGCGCCAGCGGGTGCTCAAGGGGGCGGCCCGATGGTGACGCCCTCGCAGCCGGAGCTGGCCCCCGTCGCGCCGACGACGCCGCCGGCCGAGCCTTCGCCGCTCGGCGACCAGCGTTCGGGCCGGCTCGGCGAGCGGCTCTTCACGCTCGTCTGCCTGCTCTCGCTGGCGCTTCCGCTGCTGCTGCTCGCGCTGCTGTTCGGACAGACCCTCGCCGACGCGCTGCCGCGGCTCGACTGGGCCTTCTTGACCAGCTTCCCCTCCTCGCGCCCCGAGGCCGCGGGGATCCTGCCCGCCCTCGCCGGCAGCGCGGTGCTGATGGTGCTCACCGCGGCGATCGCCATCCCGCTCGGGGTCGGCGCCGCGCTCTGGCTCGAGGAGTACGCGCGCCCGAGCCGCTTCACCGCGTTCGTCGAGCTCAACATCAGCAACCTGGCCGGCGTCCCGTCGATCATCTACGGCCTGCTCGGCCTCGAGCTGTTCGTGCGCGCGCTCTCGCTCGGCCGCAGCCTGCTGGCGGGCGCGGCGACCCTCGCGCTGCTGGTGCTGCCGATGGTGATCCTCTCCTCGCGCGAGGCGCTGCGCGCGGTGCCCCTGTCGGTCCGCGAGGCCTGCTTCGCCCTGGGTGCCGACCGCTGGCAGGGGCTGCGCCGGGTGGTGCTGCCGATGGCGGCGCCGGGGATGCTCACCGGCATCATCCTCGCGCTCGCCCGCGCCGTCGGAGAGACCGCCCCGCTGGTCACCATCGGCGCGGTCGCCTACGTCAACTTCGTCCCCAGCTCGGTGCTCGACGAGTTCACCGCGCTGCCCATCCAGATCTTCAGCTGGGTCTCGCGGCCGCAGCTCGCCTTCCGGGCCAACGCCTCGGCGGGGATCGTGGTCCTGCTCGCGTTCATGCTGGCCCTCAACGCGGCGGCCATCTGGTTGCGCGCGCGGCTCCAGCGCCGCATCGACTGGTGAGGGAGGCTCCGTGTACGCCGAGAACACCGCCGAACCCCCGCGCGCCAAGCTCCGGACCGAAGGGCTGCGGGCCTGGTTCGGCCACACCGAAGCGCTGCGCGGGGTGACCCTGCGCCTGCCCGAGCGACAGGTGACCGCCATCATCGGCCCTTCGGGCTGCGGCAAGTCGACCTTCATCCGCTGCCTGAACCGGATGCACGAGGTGGTGCCCGGCGCGCGGCTCGAGGGGCGGGTGACGCTCGACGGCCAGGACGTCTACGCCCCGCAAATCAACCCGGCGCGTCTGCGGCGGCGGGTCGGCATGGTCTTCCAGAAGGCCAACCCCTTCCCGACGATGAGCATCCGCGACAACGTGCTCGCGGGGCTGAAGCTCAACCGGATGCGCATCGAGGACCCCGAGGTGATCGTCGAGCGGGCGCTGCGGCAAGCGGCGCTCTGGGACGAGGTGAAGGACGAGCTCGACCGCTCGGGAGTGCACCTGTCGGGCGGCCAGCAGCAGCGCCTGTGCATCGCGCGCTGCCTGGCGCTCGAGCCCGAGGTGCTGTTGATGGACGAGCCCTGCTCGGCGCTCGACCCCATCGCCACGGCCAAGGTCGAGGAGCTCATCCGCGACCTGAGCGAGCGCTACACCGTGGTCCTGGTGACCCACAACATGCAGCAGGCCGCGCGCGTGGCCGACTACACTGCGTTTTTCTACATGGGCGAGTTGGTAGAGTACGCGCCCACCGACGAGCTCTTCACCCATCCCGAGGACCGCAGGACCGAGGACTACATCACCGGGCGCTTCGGCTAGCGCCGGCGCCCGCTTCCAGGAAGACGAGCATGGCGCGACTGCACACCGATCGCGGATACGAGGCCGAGCTGCACCGCTTGCGCGAGCAGCTTCTGCTGATGGGCGCCAAGGTCGAGGAGCTGATCGCCGGCAGTATGCGCTCGCTGCGCGAGCGCGACGCGGCGCTGGCCCGCAAGACCATCGCCGACGACGACGAGATCGACCGGCTCGAGGTGGACATCGACGAGCTGTGCCTGCGCATCCTGGCGCGTCGCCAGCCGGTCGCCTCGGACCTGCGCTTCCTGACCTCCTCGCTCAAGCTGGTGACCAACCTCGAGCGCATCGGCGATCTCGGGGTCAACATCTGCGAGCGGGCCATCGAGCTGATGGAGGAGCCGCCGCTCAAGCCGTACGTCGATCTGCCGCGGATGGCCGAGGCGGCGCAGGCGATGGTGCGCGAGGCGCTCGACGCCTTCGTCGCCGGCGACCCCGAGCGCGCCCGGCGCGTCATCGCCCAGGACCGAGAGGTCGACGAGCTGAACAACCAGCTCTTTCGCGAGCTGCTCACCTACATGATGGAGGACACCGGCAACGTCTATCGGGCGACCCGGCTGCAGTCGATAGCCAAGTACCTCGAGCGCATCGGCGACCACGCCACCAACCTCGCCGAGGAGGTGGTGTTCATGCTCAAGGGCAAGGACATCCGTCACCGCGGCGGAAGGGGCGACCCGGCGCAGTGAGCCCGCCCGAAGTGCGGCGTGCTCTTCCGGTGCGTCGAAAACTCCCGCCGGAGCCAGGTGGCCGAAGCCTGGGCGTGCGAGCTGCTGCCCGCCTCGCTCAAGGTCCACAGCGCGGGCTCGAAGCCCGGCGCGCTCAATCCTTGGGCCGTGCGCCTCATGCAGGAGGTGGGCGCCGCCCCCTCGACGCATCGGGCCAAGGGCCTGCGGGGGGTGCCCGTCGCCGAGGTCGATCTCGCCATCGCGCTTTGCCTCGAAGAGATCTGCCCGGAGCTGCCTCTGTCCTTGCGGCGCGAGTCGTGGGCGACGCCTGACCCGGCGCGCACCGCCGCCGACGAAGCGGCGCTCGGCCAGGCGCGCCACGAGATCAAGGGCAAGGTCGAGGAACTCACCGCCCGCTGAGTGCAGCGCACCGCAAGTCGGCCCGACCCCTTTCAAGCCTCGCCTCGAGCTCATCCGCGACGCCCCGTGGACGAAGCCGCGCGCGGCCGATCCGGGTTGCGGCGCGCACCGTCTCCCGGAGCTTCATCCAGTCCCGGGAGCGCGTACAGGCGGGCAAGTTCATCGTCGCCTCGTTCGCGATGCTCGCGGCCTACCTGCTCGGCACCTCGGCGTTGCAGCCATTGCGGGCGGCTTCCCAGAAGCGCGGACCAGGCTGTCGCCCTCGCGCTCGCCACCGACGCGCGCGCCGCACCGAGGCCCCCTTCAGATGGACGTCACTTGCCCCCCAGAGAGGGGCGCCCAAACTTGAGCTGCGCGGATTTCGAGGCGGACAGAGCGAAGGAGAGCCGATGGCTGGCACCAAGCAACCCAAGGGCGACATGACCGTCCGCGAGGCCGGACACAAGGGCGGCGAGAAGGGCGGCCCTCGGGTGCGAGAGCTGATCGAGAAGGGCAAGGGGCTCGAAGCCGAGAGGTGAGCCTCGCCCGCTCGCAGCTCGACCGGCGACCCAGGGCTGCCCCGCGGACAGGCATTGGAGCCGGACCGGGACTCCCCCTTGCAGGCATACCCGTGAGTCACGAGCCTTAGTTCAGAAGCGGGCGAAACACCGGCGCCCGAGAAAGGAGAGACGGAATGGCTGAGAAGCACAAGGGAGACATGACCGTCCGCGACGCGGGCAAGCTAGGTGGCGAAGCCCGCAAGTCGGAGCTCGGGTCAGAGGGCTACGCGGAGCTCGGCCACAAGGGTGGCGAGAAGGTCGCGCGCGAACGTGGCCACGAGTTCTACGAGGAGATCGGCCATAAGGGCGGCGAGACCCGCAAGGCGCAACTCGGCCCCGAGGGCTACAAGGAGATCGGTCACCTCGGCGGCGAGGCCCGGAAGGCAGAGCTGGGGACCGAGGGCTACTCGGAGCTGGGGCACAAGGGCGGCCAACGCGTCCGCGAGCTGATCGAGGAAGGCAAGGCGGCCGAGGAGGAGGAGTAACCGGCACTGTCGGCCCGCTAGGGAGAGAGAGAGCCATGGCTGAGAAGGGAAAGGGCGGAATGACCGTCCGCGAGGCCGGCCGCAAAGGCGGCGCCATCCGCCGCGAAAAGCTCGGCTCCGAAGGCTACTCGGAGCTGGGCCACAAGGGCGGCCAGCGGGTCAAGAAGCTGATTCAAGAGGGCAAGGAAGTCGAAAAGAAGTAGCCGGCATGAGCCCGGCTTGACCCGAGAGGAAGCGCATCCCTGGCGGGCGCGCTTCCTCTCGGTTTTTCAAGAGCGCACTGCCCGCCCCCGCACACTTGCCACCGGGTAACCCTCGGCCGGTCCCGCGCCCCTTCCACCGCTTTTGCACGGTGCCTAGATTCGGCGGGCACGCTACTCCCACTTAAGGGGGGCGCAGGCCTCATGCTGGCGGACTCCCAGCCGATCGGCGCCTTCGATCCGATCCCGCTCGCCTCGGGCGAGTACCGGCTGGTGTTACGTGCGCTGCCCGATCCGGTCGTCGCCGTCGATGGCGGCGGGCTCGTCGCCTTTGCCAACGACGCCGCTGAGCACCTGTTCGGCAGCCCGCCGGGCGAGCTCACAGGACAACCCATCGGCCTCTTGGTCGAGGGCGAGCTCGGCCAGGCAGAGCAGCTCGGCAGGCTCGCCGGCCGCCGGACGAGGGTTCGCGGCCGACTCCGAGACGGGCGCCAGCTCGAGCTGGAGATGGTGGTCGGCCTGCTGCCAGCGCCCGGGGGCGATCTTGCCGTCGTCTGCTTTCGTGAGTGCAAGGAGCTGCAGCGCCAGGCGACCGCCGCGCGCTACATGCGCACCGCCTCCCGCGCGGCGGCGCTCGTCTCGGCCCGGCTCGATCTCGACCACGTCCTCGAGACGATGGTCGATGCCCTGACGCAGGAGCTCGACGCCGCCCTCGCCCGCATCTGGCTGGTCGAGAACGGCACCGAGCTGCGGGTGCGGGCTTCGGCGGGTCGAGCCCGGGCCGACGACTGCCTGGGCGAGCGCCTCGCCTTGGGCGAGCCCTCGCCGATCGGGCAGGTTGCGCTGGCACGCCTGCCTATCCTCAACGCCGACCTTACGACCGATCCGCGCTTTCCCCCGCGCTGGCTCCTCAAGGAGCGCATCCTCTCCGGCGCGGTCCTGCCGCTGACCATCGGGCGGGAGCTCCACGGCGTGCTCGCCTGCTTCTTTCACGAACCGCCCGCCGACGAGTTGGTCGAAATCCTCTTCACCTTCGCCGCGATGGTCGCGGCCTCGGTCGGCGACATCAACCTGCTCAAGCGCGAGCAGGCCGCTCGAACCGTCGCCGAGGCGGCGCAGCAGCGGCTCGTGTCGCAGAGCGAAGCCGACCGCTCGCGAGCCCGGGCGCTTGCCCTGGCCAACGAGGCGCTCTCCACCCAGCACGAGGAGCTCGAGAACGCGCGCCGCCGCCTCGCCGCCCAGCGCGCGGTGCTGCAGGCGCTGGCAGCCTGCACGACGCTCGAACAGGCCGCCCCCCGGATCCTCGAGGCCATCGGGACGAGCATGGGTTGGGACGTCGGCACGCTGTGGCTCTCCGACGCGCGCGAGGCGAGCCTGCGCCCAGCCGAAATCTGGGCCGCGCCCTCGACCGACCCTCAGGACTTCATCGCCCGCGCGCGCCGCGTCAGCTACGCGGTGGGCGAGGGGCTGGTCGGCAGGGTCTTTCAGACCGGCGAGCCGGCCTGGATGGACGACGCGACCAAGTGCTCGGCCTTCCGGCGCGCGGAGCTGGCCGCCAGCGCGGGGCTGCACGGCGCGGTCTGGTTCCCCATCCGCCACGGCAACGAGGTCTACGGCGTCGTCGAGTTCTTCCAGCGCGAGCGGACGACGCCGGACGACGAGACGCTCCTCGCCATCGGCGCGCTCGGCCGGCAGATCGGCCAGTTCATCGAACGGGTGCGGGCGCAGCGCGCCCTGCAGAGCAGCGAGGAGCGCCTGGCGACCACCCTGCGCAGCATCGGCGACGCGGTGGTCGCCACCGACGCCGAGGGCCGGGTCGAGTACATGAATCCGGTCGCCGAGACGCTCACCGGCTGGCGCTCCGACGAGGCGCGGGGCCGGCCTCTCGGCGAAGCGGTGCGCTTTGTCGACGCGCAGACCCGCCAGCCCGAGGCGGGCTCGGCCATCGACGCGACCGGTCGGGCGCCGCGGGTCGATCCGCCGGCGAACACCCTGCTCATCGGGCGCGACGGGGGCGAAATCTTCGTCGAGAAGAGCGTCGGGCCCATCCTCGGCGCGCGGGGCGAGCCGGTGGGCGTGGTGCTGGTGTTTCGCGACGTGACCGAGAAGTGGCGCGCCGAGGCGCGCGGACGCTTCCTCTCGGAGGCGAGCGCCCTGCTCGCGAGCTCGCTCGACTACGAGCAGACGCTGAGCGAGATCGCGCGGGTCGCCGTCCCATCGATCGCCGACTGGTGCGCCGTCGAGCTGCTCGAGGGCGACTCGCTGCGCTCGCTGGTCATCTGCGGCGCCGACCCGGCGAAAAGCGCGCTCGCCCAGGCCGCGCGCCAACGCATCCCGCCCCAGACCTGCCGGGCCCACCTCGCCGCCTCGCCGCTGGGCCGGGGCGAGGCCCTGCTCTATTCGAGGCTCGATGAGCCGCAGCTCGCCTGGCTCGCCCGCGACGCCGACCACCTCGGCCTGCTGCGCCGGCTCAACCCGCGCTCGGCGCTGGTCGCCCCGGTCACCGCGCGCGGGCGCACTCAGGGAACGCTCCTCTTCGCGGCGGCCGAGCCGCTGCGCTTCGACGCCGCCGACCTCTCCCTGGCCCAGGAGCTCGGCCGGCGCATCGGCCTTGCCCTCGACAACGCCCGGCTGTTTCACCAGGCCCACGACGCGGTGCGCGCCCGCGACGAGTTCCTCTCCATCGCCTCCCACGAGCTCAAGACGCCGCTCACCTCGCTGCGCCTGCACGTGCAAGGGCTCGAGCGCGAGGTCTGCCGCGGAGAAGTCGGCCCCGAGCGCGTCGTCAGCAAGCTGCGCAACGCCGACCAGCAGGCGGGCCGGCTCGCCGGGCTCATCAACGAGCTGCTCGACGTCTCGAACATCACCGCGGGCCGCCTGCACCTGTCGCCCGAGACGCTCGACCTGACCGCTCTTGTCCGCGAGGTGGCCGGCCACTTCGCCGACTCGCTCGGACGGGTCGGCTGCACTCTGGAGCTGTGGTCGCCGGGCGCGGTCAGCGGACACTGGGACCGCATGAGGCTCGAGCAAGTCGTCACGAACCTGCTGTCGAACGCCATCAAGTACGGGGCGGGCAAGCCCATCCGGCTGACCATCGAAAAGAACGAGCACACCGCCAGTCTCACGGTCGCCGACCAGGGCATCGGGATCTCGCCCGAGGACCTCGAGCGCATCTTCGCCCGCTTCGAGCGCGCCGTCTCCGCGCGCAACTACGGCGGCCTGGGAATCGGGCTCTACATCGTTCGGCGCGTGCTCGACGCGATGGGCGGCTCGATTCGAGTCCGCTCCACCCCCGGCGCGGGAGCCCGCTTCCGGGTCACGCTTCCCCTCGCCCGCGCGCCCTGAAAGCGCCCCGCGGTCGCGCTTGCGCCTTCGGGGGGGCGTTTCGGTGCGAAGGGGTGCCGGCGCGCCTGGCTCTTCGCTTCGAGGCCGCGCCAAAGCGCCTTGGGGCGGCCGCCCTTTGCCATACAGAAGCCCTGCGCGGCTCTTCTGACGCCGGTGCCAAGCCCATCGGGGCCGCCCCGTTGGCAGCGTCGCGGGGGGGTGTCTACCTTCGCGCCCATGACTCGTCGCTACGTCTGCCTACATGGCCACTTCTATCAGCCGCCGCGCGAAAACCCCTGGCTCGAGTACGTCGAGGTCCAGGACTCGGCCGCCCCGTTCCACGACTGGAACGAGCGCATCTCGGCCGAGTGCTACGCGCCCAACGGCGCCGCGCGGGTGAAGACCGCGGGCGATCGTATCTGCGACATCGTCAACAACTACGACCACCTCTCCTTCAACTTCGGCCCCACCCTGCTCTCCTGGCTCGAGCGGGCGCGCCCGGACGCCTACGAGCAAATCCTGCGGGCGGACGCCGACAGCCTGCGCCGGCGCGGCCACGGCAACGCCATCGCTCAAGCCTACAGCCACCCCATCCTCCCGCTGTGCTCGCCGCGCGACCGGCGCACGCAGGTGCTCTGGGGCATTGCCGACTTCCGGCACCGCTTCCGGCGAGAGCCCGAGGGCTTCTGGCTCCCCGAGCTCGCCGTCGACACCGAGACCCTGCGCACCGTGGCGCGCGAGGGGGTCCGCTTCGTCATCCTCTCGCCCTATCAGGCCAAGCGGGTGCGGGCGCCCGGGCGCGACTGGCTCGACGCGAGCCACGCCCGCTTCGACCCGACCCGGCCGTATCGCGTCCACCTCGGCGAAGGGCTCTCCATCGTCGTCTTCTTCTACGACGGCCCCATCGCGCGGGCCTTTGCCTTCGACGGCGCGCTCTCGAGCACCGACTCGCTGCTGCATCAGCTTCGCTCCGGCTTCGACTCCGGCCGCGGCCACGACGAGGTCCTCACCGTCGCCATCGACGGGGAGACCTTCGGGCACCACAAGAAGGGCGCCGACGAGGTACTCGCGATGTCGCTTCGGGCCCTGCAGGCGCGCGGCGAGCCCGAGCTCGTCAACCTCGGCCAGATGCTCGAGCTGATGCCGGTCGAATGGGAGGCCGAGGTCGTCGAGGGCTCGAGCTGGAGCTGCTCGCACGGCCTCGAGCGCTGGCGGGGCGACTGCGGTTGCCAGAGCTCCGGGCAGCCCGGTTGGCGTCAGCTCTGGCGTGCGCCGCTGCGCGAGGCGCTCGACAGCCTGCGCGGACACCTCGCCGACATCTTCGAGCGCGAGGGCGGCCGGCTCTTTCGCGACCCGTGGCAGGTGCGCGACGAGTACATCGAGCTGGTCCTCGACCCCGAACGGCGTCAGGCCCGCGAGTTCGTCGCGCGCCGGGTCGACCATCCGCTCGACGCGGGGGAGACCGAGCAGGCGCTGAAGCTGCTCGAGCTGCAGCGCCACGCGCTGTTGATGTACACGAGCTGCGGCTGGTTCTTCTCCGAGGTCTCCGGGCTCGAGACGGTCCAGATCATCAAGTACGCCGCGCGCGCGATCCAGCTCGCCCGCGAGGTCGCCCAGGTGGACCTCGAGCCCATCTTCGTCGACGGCCTGTCGCGCGCGCCGTCGAACATCGAGCACTTCCGCGACGGGGCCCGTGTCTACGAGCTGTGCGTGCGCCCCAGCGTCGTCTCGCTCGAGGGGGTGGCGGCCCACTACGCCATCGCGAGCCTCTTCAAGGCCAACGCGCCCGAGGGCCGGCTGTTTTGCTACCGCTACGCGGTGCACCGCGACCGCAAAGAGAGCCTCGGCCCCGCGACCCTCGCGGTCGGCAGGCTCGAGCTCGAGAGCCTCGTCACCACCGAGTCCCTCGACACCGACTACTGCGTGCTGCACCTGGGCGGCTCCGACTTTCGCTGCGGGCTGCGCCCCTTCGCCAACGCGCCGCAGCACTCCGAGATGGACGGGGTGCTCTTCTCGCGGCTCTCCCAGGCCTCGCTCGCGCAGGTGATGCGCGAGATCGACCGGCTCTTCGTGGGGCGCGACTACACCCTGCGCGATCTCTTCCTCGACGAGCGCCGCCGCATGGCGCACCTGCTGCTGCGCGACGTGATGCGCCGGTACGAGAACGACTACCTGCAGATCTTCGAGTCGAACCGCCGTCTGATGGAGTTCTTGCGGGAGATCGACTCGCCCATCCCCGTCGCCCTGCGGGTCGCGGCCGACGTGGCGATAGGCCAGCGGCTGCTGCAGCTGATGACCTCCCTCGAGGACGGCCGCATCGACCGGGCGGTGGCGCACGGCGAGCTGCTCGGGTTGGTAGGCCTCGCCCGGAGGCTCGGGGCGAACCCCGACCTCGAGCCGCTGCGGCCCATCTTCGACGGGATGATCCGCGAGCGCATGACGAAGATCGGCCAGCCGGGCCAGGCCGACTGGGCCTTCGAGCTGACCGAGCTCATCGACCTGGGACAGAAGCTCGGTCTGCCGCTCGACCTCGCCTCGGCCCAGAACCACCTCTGGTCGCTCGTAAGGGAACCTGGCCACACACTCGACCGAGACCGCCTCGTGCGTCTGGGCCAGAAGCTCTGGTTCGACGCGCCGACCCTGGAGGCCCGCGCGAACGAGGGCGCGGCCAAGGGGGCACCGGTTCGCGCCTCGGCGTGAAGCACGAAGGCCGCGGGAGTGCCCTCGAAGAGTGAAGAGAGGGGGTCGAAGGTCGGGTAGCGACCCTCGAAGCGCGAAAAGCAGGGGGCCAAGGCCGGGAAGAGACCCTCGAAGCGCGAAAAGTTGGGGTCGAAGGCCGGGAAGAGACCCTCGACGCGCAAAAAGTTGGGGGCGAAGGCCGGGAAGAGACCCTCGAAGCGCGAAAAGTTGGGGTCGAAGGTCGGGAAGAGACCCTCGACGCGCAAAAAGTTGGGGGCGAAGGCCGGGAAGGGAACCTCGACGCGCAAAATGTTGGGGGCGAAGGCCGGGAAGGGACCCTCAAAGAGCCGACCAGGCTGGCGGCACGGCGAGAAAGCGAGACAGCGGCGTCAATCGAAGCGATGGGGATAGGGCCGCGCTCGATCTTGTCCGGCGACTTCGGCGCCCGCCCCTCGCGTTCCGGGCGTCAGCGGGTGCCGCTCGGGGACCGCCTCCGACCCGAAGCTCCCCTTCCCGCTCCCCAAGCGGCCCGCGGCCTCTCCCTGCGGCACTCGAGGGGCGACTTATCGGTGCGCAGCCCCTGAAACGTGGCCTCGCGTAACCGACCGTCCTCAGTCCACCCGGCGAGGGCGACGTGGGCAACGTGCTTGGGCTCGATCCAATGGGCGTCGCGGGAGCGGGGCAGACCCGCCGCCGGTGGATCCGGCGTCCGGTCCTTCTCGAGGAGCCGCCAGAGCTCGCGCCGCCGCGCGCTGGTGAGCCCTGCTTCGACCCTGCCCGCGTAGACCAAGCCGTCGCCCTCGCGAACCGCCACGAGCAGCGCGCCGACCTGCGCCCCTTTGGCCGAAGCGGGCTCGATGCCGGCGATCACCACGTCCTGGGTCGGGCTCACCATCAGCCTCCGCCAGTCGCGCGACTCCCCGGCCTGGTAGGTAGACCCGACGCGCTTGGCGACCACGCCCGTGATTCCACGCGAACGCGCCTCCTCGATGGCGCGCTTCGGCCCGCCATCGATGCGCTCGGCGGGCCGGACGGATGGGTCGGCGTTGGAGAGCAGGCTCTCGAGCAGCTCCCGGCGCTCGTCGAGCGGGCGTCTGCGCAAGTCCTCGCCTTCGAGCCAGAGCAGATCGAAGGCGAGGTATGCGGCTTGGGCCCGAGGCCGCCCCAGCGCCTCGTAGCTGGCGAGACCGCGCTCGTCGAACGCGGCGATGACGCCGTCGATCACCGCCTCGCCGACCGTGATTTCCGAGAGCGCCCGGGCCAGCTCGGGGAATCGCGTCGACAGGTCATGACCGTCGCGCGACTGGAGCGCTATCCGTCCGCCGGACAGAGCGGCGAGCCCCCGGTAGCCGTCGTACTTCACCTCGAGCGCCCAAGGCCCTCGCCCCAGCCGCTGCGGGTCGGCCGGGCTCGGGCGCATCGGGGACCAGACCTGGAGCAGGAGCTGGATGGGCTCGGGATGGGGTGCGCGAAGTCTCCTCGCCGTGACTGGCCCGCGGGTGATGCGCCGGCCACTGACGACCGACTCGGGCCTGGAGGCGACCACGTCGTAGGCGGGATCTGCCCACTGGTCCTTGGCCTTGAAGAGGAGCCACTGCTCCTTTTCGCCCGCGCGGCGGGTGCGCACCAGGTGCCAGAGCCCTTTGAGCTTCTCGCCCTCGAGGACGAGCTTGAGGTGGCCGTTTGCCCGCTGCTGCTGCTGCTGGCCCGGCGGAGCGGTCTGCCAGGTGCCGCGGTCCCAGATCAGCGAATCGCCACCGCCGTACTCGCCGTCGGGGATGCGCCCCTCGAAGTCGGCATAAGCGAGCGGATGGTCCTCGGTCTCGACGGCAAGCCGCTTCTGCGCGGGGTCGTAGCTCGGGCCCTTGGGGATGGCCCAGCTCGCGAGCGCTCCCTCGATTTCCAACCGCAAGTCGTAGTGAAGGCGGGTCGCGTCGTGCTTGTGGACCATGAAGAGGAGCGCGCCCGCCCGCCTCGCAGGCCCCGCCTGCGGCGAGGGCTCTGACGTGACGCGGAAGTCACGCTTCTTCTCGTAGTGCTCGAGCCGTTTCGCCATGCGCAGACGCGCTGGACGGGGCGGCTCTTGGCCCCCCGCCCCGCGTGCCGGACTCTGGAGCGAGTCCGGCGACCGATTCGCTCATGAGTCGCCTTCGATAGCGCGCGCCGCCTAGGGGTGCGCCTCTCGCTCGGTGACCCGGCGCATCGTGTCGTAGGCGGCCTCGGCGCCGGCTGCCTTTGGCAGGTCCGAGAGGCTGATCACCCCGACCAGCTTGTCGTCGTCGTCGACGATGAGGATGCGCGACTTGTGATTCTTGGCCATCAGGTCTTCGGCGACGCTCAGGTCGTCGGAGGGGCTGCAGGAGACCACCTCGCGGGTCATCACCTGCTTGACCGGCGTGCCGCTCGCGAGCCTGTCCTCGGCGGCGACGCGGATGGCGATGTCCCGATCGGTCAGGGTCCCGATGGGCCGGCCTTTCTCGTCGCACACGGGCAGGAACCCGATGTTGTCGTCGGCCATTTTCTCGGCCGCGTTCTGCACGGTGTCCCCCTCGGTGATGCAGCGGACGTTCGTCTTCATCAGCTCGTCACACCTCATACGCGCCTCCCTTTCTCGACAATCAACAGGACGGCGCCCGCCGGCTCCCCGAGCGCAAGCGCTCTGCCCGGAGCCTGAACCCTCGGAGAGGGCCGCGGACGCACGCGCGCAAGGATTGGGGCGCGCCGCCGGCGTGCCAAGGCCCCGGAGGGCGGGAGCCGCAAACCTCAGGAGGGACCGCGCTTCACCGAGAGCCGGTAGGCCGCGATCTTCTTGTCCAGCGTCGGCCGGCTGATGCCGAGCAGGGCCGCGGCGCGGATCTTCTTTCCCCGCGCGCGCCTGAGCGCCTGGGCTATCGCGTCGCGCTCGAGCCGCGCCACCTGGTCGGCGAGCGTCTCGCCCTCGACCGCGGGCACTCCAGCGATCTCGCGCGGCAGATGCTGGACCAGCACCTCCTCGCCGGGGCGAAGCTGCGCGAGCCGCTCGGCGCACAAGCGCATCTCGCGTACGTTGCCCGGCCAGCCATAGGCCTGCATCAGCTCGCGCGCCTCCGGCGACAGTCGAGGCAGGCTCGCGCCGAGGAGACGCGCGGCCTGGCCGGCGTAGAAGTCGAACAGCAACGGGAGGTCACTTTTCCGCTCGCGCAGCGGGCACACCGCGATCTCCTCGCCCTCCAGAGCCGCGGCGAGCTCCGGCTCGAGGGGGGCCTTCGCCGGCCCCCCGGGCGCCTGGGGCCGGCAGGTGGCGACGACACGCAGATCGCTCGAAGCCTCGCCTCCGCCCGGCAACGGCGCGCTGCGCCGGTGAATCGCTCGGGCGAGCTTTTCCGAGAGGTCCCACGGGAGCCCGTCGATCCCCGAGAGGAGCAAGGTGCCGCCGTCGGCGCGCGCGAGGGCCGACAGCAGGGGCGGCGCTCCGGCCATCGCCGCGCGCCCGAACAGCTCCTCTTCGAGGACCGGCGCCGGAGCGCGGCAATCGACGACCACCAGCGGCGCCAGGGCGCGGGCCGAACGGGCATGCAGGTAGCCTCCGAGAAGCTGCTTTCCTGTCCCGGGCTCGCCATGCAGCAGCACGGTCTGGGAGCCAGCCGCCGCGCGGCGCACCTGGTTGACCACCCGCCGGAAGGTCCGGTGGGTCCCGACCACCACGCTGTCGGGCATGGCGGGCCTGCGCGCCTGACAACCGGTGACAGCCTCGCCGCACATCCGCCCGAGCATGCCCAGCAGGCCGAGCTCGTGCGCGCCCACCGGCTCCTCGCCCCGCGCCACGTAGAGCACGCCGAACGCCGAGCCCCCGGCCCACAGCGGCGCGGCGGCAGCGGTTCCGCTGGAGGCGCCTTCACGCCGCTCGAGCGCCGCCCTCAAGAGCGGACGCGGCACCTCCAGCTCCGAGGCCCCGACGACGGCCGAGGTGACGAACCCCACCTCGCTCGGGAGCAATGCGGCCGCGACGTCCGCGTGCAGCAGGCGCATCGCCTCCTCGGCTCCCCGCCGCAGCGCCGCCGCCTCGGAGCTGGCCGCGAGCAGCCCCATCGACGCGCGAAACAGCGCCGCGGTCTCGCCGGCCGCGGGCATGAACTCTTCGATGGCCCCCGACTCGGCCGGAGCCGCCGCTTCGGTGATCGAGGCGCGCAGCGGCGGGTCAAGGACGAAGAGCGAATCGCCGACCTGCAGCTCGTCGCCGGGCACCAAGCGCGCTTCGCCGTCGACCCGCGAGCCGTTGACGAAGGTGCCGTTGCGGCTGCCCAGATCGACGACGAACAGGCCCGCGTCGCGCCTCTCGAGCCTCGCGTGCTTGCGCGAGACCCTGCCGTCTTCGAGCAGCGCGATGTCGCAGGAGGGCGACCGCCCGATGACGCACTCGAGCCCCACGTCGAAGCGAGCGCCCATCCTGGGCCCCGAGGCTGCCAAGAGCAAAGGCATAGGCGGCCACTTATACCCGCGCGATTCGCCGATTCAAGCTCACTCGTTCTCAGGAAGCAGCCGGGCTCAGAAGCGGTCCTGCCCGCGCGCCCGATGGCAGCGAGGCCACCTATGAAAGCCGCGCGGATGAACCTGGCTGCATTCCACGGGCGCCTTCCTCATCGGTCGCCAAGAGTCGGGGCGAGGCCTGCTCTCTCAGAGATAGCGCTCGATCTGCTTGAGCACGTCGATGCGGTCGACGAGATCGGTCAGGTAGTCGAGGTTGTCGGTGCACAGGGTGAGCACCGGCGACAACCTGTAGCGCGAGAACCAATCCTCGTAGAGGTCGTTGAGGCGCTTGAGGTAGGTCGTGGGAAGGTCGGCCTCCATCTCGCGGCCGCGCATGCCGATGCGGTGCCGCAGCGTACGGACCTGGGCCTTCAAGTAGATCATGATGTCCGGCGGCTCGAGCGAGCGGCTGATGATCTCGTACAGCTCGCTGTAGGTCTGCCAGTCGCGCTTGTCGATGAGGCGCTGCCGGAACAGGTTCCGAGCGAAGATCTCCGCGTCCTCGTAGATCGTGCGGTCCTGGACAACCGTGCCCGGCTCCTTCTCAAGCTCGCGATGGAGCCGGAACTTGTGCGTCAAAAAGTAGATCTGCGAGCGGAAGGCGTGGGCCTTCATGTCTTTGTAGAAGTCGGCCAGGTAGGGGTTGGTGTCGTTCGGCTCGTAGAACGGCTTCAAGCCGTAGCGCCGGCACAAAAAGCCGACGAGCTCGGTCTTGCCCGCTCCGATATTCCCCGCAACGGCGATGAAGCGCTTTCGCTCGGACATGGCTGGACGGGTGTACTCCTTGCGCTCGGTTCTGGGAAGGGTCGACATCCCGGCATGCCCTTCCCCAAGCCGGCCGAGCGGGAACCAAGCCGACTCCGGGATGTCGGAGCGTCCGGCAGACCCCAGGCGTCAGACTTCAGGCTTCTTGCCCATCTGGTCAAACCCTGCCGGAGAGGTCTCCAAGGCTCGCTCAGCCCCGGGCAAACCCGCCGCGAGCCCCAGGCTCCGACGCGCCGCGCCTCGGCGGTATCCGAAATCGACAGGCAGCAGCGCCGGGTAAGCCGCAGCGGCTCTCGAGCGCCGACGAGCGGAGCAACACCTCGGTCGGGCGGCGATCGCAGCAGGCCGCCGAGCCCCCGCTCCTTCAAGAAAGCGGTCGTGGCCGGCCGAGCCGATGGACGGACGGGCACCGAGCCTCGGAGCAGCGCTCGCCAGGCGAGCCGCCCGCCTATCGGCGCCCGCGCGCCCCGGCGGCGCGCTCGGGGTCGAAAAGGACGCGAGCCGGCGGGGCCCCGCCAGCTCGCGCACTCGGCAAGCGTGCACGAAACCCGTTCGGCCGCGCCCCAGGGCGCGCTATGAAAGCGGGGGCGGGCGTGGTAGCAGCCCAAAATCGTTTCCTGCCCGACTCTTGGGAGGCCTGTGTGACGACCTTCGCGCGCGTGCTCGCGCTTCTTCCCTCCGCATTCCTCGCCGCGTGTCTGACCTCGCGGCCGGCTCCCGCCTCGCTCTCCCCGGAGTCGGAGCTGGCGCTCGCCGAGCGGGCGATGGCCGCCGGCCGCCACGACGAGGCGCTCGGGCGCTTCCGCGCCGCGCTCGCCTCCAGTCCTCAGGAGCCGGCGCCGATGCTCGGCCTGGTCGAGGCGAGCTACCGGGCCGGAAAGCTCGAGGCGCTGCTCGCCGAGCTCGAGCTGGCCGTCGACGCGCGGCCGGAGGACGCCGTGGCCCACTTCGGGCTCGGGCTCGCCTTCTTCGCCCGCTCGGCGGACGGCGAGGCGCAGGCGCTCGAGCACCTCGGGCGCGCCTGCGCGCTGGCCCCGCGCGTCGCCGAGTACCACTTCCGCCTCGGCGTCGTGCACCTGGAGTCCGAGCGCTATGCGGAGGCGGCCGAGAGCCTGCGCCGCGCGCGTGAGCTCGACCCCGCGCAGGCGCGCCACCACGTCTCGCTCGCCGTGGCGCTCTCGCGCACCGGCGACCGGGCCGGAGCGCTCTTCGCGCTCGAGGCCATCCTCGGCCTGTCGCCCGACGCTCACGATCTGCAGGTGGCCCGCCAGGTGATGGCCCGCCTCAACGATCCGTTTCGCGAGTTCCCCAAGGCCATCGAGGCCGAATTCGAGCGCGGCCTCGATTTCATGCAGCGCGCCGACGCCCCGCAGCAGGCGATGGTCGCCTTTCAGGAGATCCTCGACCGTTTCCCCGACCTGGCGGTCGTGCACGCCGCGCTCGGGCTGTGCTACCAGCGGCTCGACGACGCTGGCCGGGCCATGGACGAGTTTCGCCGGGCGCTCGAGCTGACGCCGCAGGACCCGCTCAACCATCTGTACGTGGCCGACCTCTACTTCTCGAAGGAGCGCTATGACCGCGCGGCCGAGAGCTACCGGGAGGTGATCGCCCGCGATCCGCTCGCCGACCGCGCCTACGAGCGGCTCGGAGAGCTCGCGATGCGCCGGGCCGACTTCGACCAAGCTGCCCAGCACCTGCGCCTGCTCACCGTCCTGCGTCCCGACGACGTGCGCGCCCGACAGAGGCTCGGCGAGGCGCTGATGGGCAAGCGCTCTCTCGACGAGGCCGAGCGCGAGTTTCTCACCATCGTCAAGCGCGAGCCGAAGAACGTCGAGGCGCTGCTCAGGCTCGGGATGGTCAGCCTCGAGCGCCAGAAGCTGGAGAACGACGCGCAAGCCTCTCGGGCCCACGCCCAACGCGCCGCGCGCTACTTCGAGAAGGTGCTCGACATCCAGCCGCAGAACGTCTTCGCCGCGAGGATGCTCAAGGCGCTCGAGCCCTAAGCGACCGCGCCATGTGCGCCTGTCGAGCGCGCCCGAGCGGCTGGTCGCGTCCGAATACCGAACGTCGTCGGCGATTGAAAGCTTCGCCGCGCCGCTGCTATCCTGTGCCGGCCCATGCACGCACAACAGCCCTCATCCTCCCCGGGCGATTCCCCCGACAACGGCGGGTTCACGCCGCGGGTCGCCCAGCCGAAGGTCGTCGGGGGTCCGCGCGACAAGAAGGAGGCCGCCAAGGAGGCCTTCCTCGACACGGTCCTCAACGCGAAGTCGCTCGTCCTCGAGATGGTCGAGGACTTTCGCGCCTCGGACCGCTTCTTCAAGTACAAGGCAAGCGTGGTCGCCGGCTGGGTGCTGCTCAGCTTGATCAGCCTCTTCGTCGCCTGCCCCTCGTCGAACAAAGCCGAGGACACCAACGAGCTGAGCGCACGGGTGCGCGTGCAGAAGGTGAGCGCTCTCGATCGCCAGATCACCGCGCTCTACATCGAGAACCGCAGCGACGAGGACTGGGACGTGGTGCTCCTCAAGCTCAACAGCACCTACTCGGCGGCCGTCCCGGCCATCGCCGCCGGGCGCAGCGCGGTCATCCAACTCGACAAGTTCAGCGGCCTCGACGGCAAGACCCCGCCCGAGAACCTGCGCCCGCAGAAGCTCGACGTGCGGTGCGCTCAGGGCGAGGCAACCATTCAGCTCACCGAAGGCACGCCCTAGCCGCCCGTGGCGCCGCGGCCCTGGCGAGCACCTCGAGCCGTGGCTCGCGTCTCTGAGCGGGCCGGGCCGGGTGCATCGAGAGGGCTCGGCCTGGGGGCCACAAAGAGACCAAAGCGCGCGGGCAACGGCCACGAAGGCCGCCGCTCGCGCGCTTCAGAATCCAACCCGGCCGGGGAGGAGAGCTACTCCTTCGCCTCGCTCTGGGCCTCGGCCTTCTCCTCGGCCTTCTCCTCGCTCGGCTTGGAGGCCTTGCCCTTGGCCTTCGGCTCGAAGTCGACGAGCTGCAGCAGCGCCATCGGCGCCGCATCGCTGCGGCGGAAGCCCAGCTTCAGGATGCGGGTGTAGCCGCCCTGGCGCTCCTTCATCCGCGGGCCGATTTCGTCGAAGAGCTTCTTGAGAACCTCTTCGTCACGCACGGTGCGGAAAGCGAGGCGGCGAGCCTGCAGAGTGCCCTTCTTGCTAAGGGTGATGAGCTTCTCGACGAGGGGACGTACCTCCTTCGCCTTGGGAAGCGTGGTCTTGATCGACTCGTGCTTCAGGCACGAGGTGATCAGGTTGTCCATCAGCGCGTGATAGTGAGGCCGCGAGCGCCCCAGCTTTCTGCCGACGATTCCGTGACGCATGTTGCCCTGCCCTTCCAGGTGATCGGGCGGACAGCCTCGCCGCCCGCCGTGGTTCGACAATCCAAGAGGCGGCCGGTCGGCCAGCCGCCTGAAAATTTTCGAGGCGCGCCGCTACTGCGGCTGCTCGACCGGAGCCGCGCTCGGCGCCGGCGCCGAGGGCGCGGCCGGAGCCTGCGGTTGCTGTATCTTCGGCGGCCAGTTCTCGAGCTTCATGCCCAGAGACAGGCCCATCTCCGAGAGGATCTCTTTGATCTCCTTGAGGCTCTTTCGACCGAAGTTCTTGGTCTTGAGCATCTCGGCCTCGGACTTCTGCACGAGATCGCCGATGGTGCGAATGTTCGCCTGCTGCAGGCAGTTGGCCGAGCGCACCGACAGCTCGAGCTCGTCGACCGACTTGAAGAGGTTCTCGTTGAGCTTCTCCTCGGCCTGCGGCACCTCGGCGGCGACCGGCTCCTCGCTCTCGTCGAAGTTGATGAAGACCGTCACCTGCTCCTTGAGGATCTTCGCGGCGTAGGCGACCGCGTCGGCGGGCTTGACCGAGCCGTTGGTCCAGACCTCAAGGGTCAGCTTGTCGTAGTCGGTCTGCTGACCGACGCGGGCGTTGGTGACCTGGTAGTTGACCTTCTTGATCGGCGAGAAGAGCGCGTCGACGGGGATGGTGCCGATGGGCGCTCCCGGAATCTTGTTGCGATCCGCCGAGACGTAGCCGCGGCCGCGCCGGCACGACAGCTCCATGCGCAAGCGCCCGCCCTCGCTGAGCGTGAGCAGGTGGTGGCCGGGGTTGAGGACCTCGACGTCCTGATCGGTGGTGATGTCGCCCGCCTTCACCGCCTTCGGACCGGTCGCCTCGAGCACGAGCGACTTCGGCTCGCTCGTGTGCATGTGGAGGAGGACTTCCTTGAGGTTGAGGATGATATCGGTGACGTCCTCGGCAACCTCGGGGATGGTCGAAAACTCGTGGTCGACCCCTTCGATCTTGACCGAGGTGATGGCCGCGCCCTGCAGCGACGAGAGCAGCACTCGCCGCAGGCTGTTGCCCAGGGTGGTGCCGAAGCCGCGCTCGAGCGGCTCGGCGACGAACTTGCCGTAGGTGTCGCTCAGCGAGCCCTGGTCGACCGAGAGGCCGCGCGGCTTGATGAGGTCACGCCAATTCTTTGCGGTGCTGGCATCTGCCATGATTGGTTCTCTCCTTCGGGGACGATGGGGCTAACACCCAAAGCACTGCCCGAACGGCCCGCGGCGGCGGGCGGAAACCGTGCCGCGGCGCTCTTCGCTTCTGCGGCCCGGGGCCCAGCGGCGAGCCCGAATCCGCCTTCGGACTCGCTCGAAAGTACCGGCCCCTACTGCCGCGTGTTCCTGGGGCGCGCGCGCCCCAGGACGCCAAGCTTTGGCTACTTCGAGTAGAGCTCGACGATGAGCTGCTCGTTGATCGGCATGGTGATGTCTTCGCGCGTCGGAGTCGTCTTCACCGTCGCCTTGAAGGCCTTCTTGTCGATCTCGAGCCAGCCGGGAACGCCGCGGCGATCGACCGTCTCGAGCGCCTCGGCGACTCGAACGATCTTCCGGCCCCTCTCGCACACCTCGACCACATCGCCGGCGCGGCAGCTATACGAGGGGATGTTCACCCGGCGCCCGTTGAGGTTGAAGTGCCCATGACGCACGAGCTGGCGCGCCTCATTGCGCGTGTCGGCGAAGCCAGCGCGAAACACCACGTTGTCGAGGCGAAGCTCGAGCCCCTGGAGCAGGTTCTCGCCGGTCTTGCCCTTCTTCGCGGCCGCGCGCGCATAGGTGAGCGCGAACTGGCGCTCGAGCAGGCCGTACATGCGCTTGACCTTCTGCTTCTCGCGCAACTGCACGCCATACTCGCTGAACTTCGCCCTGCCCTGGCCGTGCTGGCCGGGAGGATAGGGCCGCCGCTCGATCGCGCACTTGTCCGTGTAGCAGCGGTCGCCCTTGAGGTACATCTTCAGGTTCTCGCGCCGGCATAGACGGCAGGCGCTTTCGATGTAACGAGCCAAGACATCACTCCTTGACGAAGATGGTCTGGCCGCCCCGCGAAAGGGCCGGGCGGCGAAGAGGTGTGGACTAGACCCGGCGGCGCTTGGGCGGCCGGCAGCCGTTGTGCGGGATGGGCGTAACGTCGCGGATGAGGGTGATCTTCAGCCCGGCGGCCGACAGCGCCCGCAGTGCCGACTCGCGCCCGGCGCCCGGTCCGTTGACGAAGACGGTCACGTTGCGCAGGCCGTGCTCCATCGCCTTGGCGGCGGCGTCCCCGGCGGCCACCTGCGCGGCGAACGGAGTCGACTTGCGCGAGCCGCGAAAGCCACGCGCTCCCGACGACGACCAGGAGATGACGTTGCCCGAGACGTCCGAGATGGTGATCAGCGTGTTGTTGAAGGTGCTCTGGATGTGCACCACGCCGTTGAGGATGTTCTTCCGGGACTTCTTCTTGCCCTTCTTCGGGGTCACCGCCGACGGCGTAATCGTCGGGGCGGCATCGAGGTTGGGAATGCTCGGACCCGCCTCGGCGGGCTTTTCGTCCGCAGCAGGGGCCACGGGATTCTTCTCGTCAGCCATCGTGATGCCTCATTGGTTCTCGCTCGGAAGCCTTGCTCCGAGCGATTGGTCTGGGGTGCGGTGCGGCACCCAAAACGGGACTATTCTGTACTCGCCTACCTCGCGGCGGGCTTGCGGATGATGCCGCGCTTGGGCCCCTTGCGGGTTCGCGCGTTGGTATGGGTGCGCTGTCCGCGCACCGGCAGGCCACGGCGGTGGCGCAGCCCGCGATAGCAGCCAAGGTCCATCAGCCGCTTGACGTTCATCGACACCTCGCGCCGCAGGTCGCCCTCGACCTTGTAGTTGGTGTCGATAACTTCGCGAAGGCGGCGCAGCTCGTCCTCGGTCAGCGAGTTGCTGCGGGTGTTGCCCGCGACCTGCGCGGCCTCGCAGATCTTCTTGGCGCTCGTGCGCCCGATCCCGAAGACGTAGGTCAGGGCAATCTCGATGTGCTTGTCACGCGGCAGGTCGACGCCGCTGATACGTGCCATGGCTTCTTGACTCCTTGGAAAGGTGATCGTGGATGGCCGGAGGCGGCCCTCCCGTTAGCCCTGCCTCTGCTTGTGGCGAGGATTGGCCTTGCAGATGACCCGCACAATCCCGCGGCGGCGGATGACCTTGCACTTCTCGCAAACCTTCTTGACCGATGCTCTGACCTTCATGATCCCTGCGCTCCGCGCGCCCCTTGTGCCGAGCGCGCCTTTGTAGAGACAGCAATTAACCTCGCCAGACAGAAGCCGACGGCCACCCGGCCGCGCGCGCCCTGCTACTTGGCGCGGTAGGTGATGCGCCCACGAGTCAAGTCGTAGGGCGACAGCTCCACCTTCACCTTGTCGCCAGGCAGGATGCGGATGAAGTGCATGCGCATCTTGCCGCTGATGTGTGCGAGCACCTTGTGCCCGTTCACCAACTCCACCCTGAACATGGCGTTGGGAAGCGGCTCAATCACCGTTCCCTCCACCTCAATCGAATCGTCCTTGGGCATGGTCTCTCGCGTTCTCGTCCGCCGGCTCCTTCAGGAAACCGCGGGCGTATAACAGTTTCTCTCGCGCATTGCAAGCGCCCTGGGGTCCGCTCGCTCGCAGGGGCAATTGAAGGAGCGCCCGGAGAGCACTGCGCGGGCGCGCCAACCCCAGGCGGCGCGCGCGCGGGGCTCGCTTTCAACACCCGAGCGCCCCGAGTCACATCTGCGCGCGGCCACGTGCCGCGCGCGTGCCGCTAGGCCAGGCCCTCGACCGCCTTCTCTATCTGGCTGTAGACCCCTTCGGCGGACCCGACTCCGCTGATGGTAACGAGCAGGCCCTTGTGCCGATAGAAGGCGATCAGCGGCGCGGTCTTCTGCCAATACTGCTTGTTGCGCTCGACGACGCGCTCTGGCTTGTCGTCGTCGCGCTGGATGAGCCCCGTCGCGCAGAGGTCACAGAAGCCTGCGCGCTGAGGCGGGCTGTGGACGACGTGGTAGACCGCCCCGTCCTTCGGACAGCTACGCCGGCCGCTGATGCGCTCGACGATCTTCTCCTCGGGCACTTCGATGGAGAGCACCTTGTCGATGCTCTTGCCCGAGGCCGCCAGCATCCTCTCGAGCGCCTCGGCCTGCGGCACGGTGCGGGGAAAACCGTCGAGGACAAAGCCCTTCTGCGCGTCGGGCGCCTGGAGTCGCTCCTCGATGATACCGATGACGATCTCGTCGGGAACGAGCGCCCCCGCGTCCATCAAGGGCTTGGCCTTCTTGCCGAGCACCGTTCCCTGACGAGCCGATTCCCGGAGGATGTCGCCGGTCGAGACCTGGGGAATCTGGTGGTCGGCGACAAGCCTCTTGGCCTGCGTGCCCTTACCGGCCCCTGGCGGGCCCAACAAGATCAGGTTCATGCTCTGCTCCCTCCCCCGTGGTCAGAGGTTTTGCGGGCGCTGCTGCCAAAGCGCCCTGCCGGTCGGTCGGCCGGCAGGGCGCGACAGCCCCGTCACTGAGGGCGACACCCTCTTTACGCCGCCGCGATGCGAGTGCGTCCGCGGATGCGCGGCCCACGCGGGCCGGTGAAGCCTTCGTAGTTGCGGGTGATGAGGTGGCCTTCAATCTGCTGGACCGTGTCGAGCGCGACGCCGACCACGATGAGCAGGCTCGTCCCGCCGAAATAGAACGGAACGCTGAAGTAGGCCATCACGACCGTCGGCAGGACGCAGATCGCCGCCAGGTAGACCGCGCCGCCGAAGGTGATGCGGGTGAGCACTTTGTCGATGTACTCGGCCGTCTTCTTGCCCGGACGAATACCGGGGATGTAGCCGCCGTGCTTCTTCATGTTGTCGGCGACGTCGACCGGGTTGAAGGTCACCGCCGTATAGAAGTAGGCGAAAAAGACAATCAGCCCGACGTAGAGCGAGTTGTAGACCCAGCCGCCGCCCTGGATGACGTCCGCCACCTTCTGCAGCGGCGGAATCCACGCGCCGAGGGTCGCCGGGAACATCAGGATCGATGAGGCGAAGATAGGCGGGATGACGCCCGAGCTGTTGACCTTGAGCGGCAGGTGAGTCGACTGCCCGCCGTAGACCTTCCGCCCCACGACACGCTTGGCGTACTGGACCGGAATGCGCCGCTGGCCGCGCTCGAAGAAGACGATGATCGCGATCACCGTCACCATCAGCACGCCGAGAACGAGCAGCTTGGTCTCGCTGAGCTCCTGATTGCCGCTGCGAAACTGCAGGAAGGTCTGCACCACCGCGTCGGGCAGCCTGGCGACGATGCCGGCGAAGATGATCAGCGAGATGCCGTTGCCGATGCCGCGCTCGGTGATCTGCTCGCCAAGCCACATGATGAACGCGGTGCCCGCGGTCAGCGTGATGACGGTAAGGAGCCGAAAGCCCCAGCCCGGCGTCTGCACGACCTTCACGCCCGCGGCGATGCCCTGAGCGGCCTGAGACGCAGTGCCGATGCTCTCCAGGTAGAGCGCGATGCTGAAGCCCTGGATCACCGAGAGCACGATGGTGCCGTAGCGCGTGTACTGGGTGATCTTGCGCCGGCCAAGCTCGCCCTCCTTCTGCAACTTCTCGAGCGCAGGGATCACCACCGTGAGCAACTGGAGGATGATGCTGGACGAGATGTACGGCATGATGCCGAGCGCGAAGATCGAGAGCTGCTCGAGCGCGCCGCCGGAGAACAAATTGAATAGCGACAGCAGACCGCCGGAGGACTGCAGGTAGCTCTTCATCGCCCCACGGTCGACACCGGGCGTGGTGACGAAGATCCCCAAGCGGTAGACCGCCAGGAGCCCAAAGGTGAAGAGCAACCGCTTGCGGAGTTCCGCGATGCGGAACATGTTGGCGATGCCTCGGGTGAACAACCTTTCCTCCTCGAGAGCCCCTCGATTCGCCACTATCCCTCTTGAGGATGGGCGTTCTGCTGGTCGGGCTCCACTGAGACCCTAGTTGAACAATCGTCGGCGCGGCTCATGCCCGCTGAGTTTAGCCGCACCGCCGACTGCTCTCTTACGCCTTGGTCTGTTTGTCGGCCTGCCGAGCCTTGCGCTCGCGAGCCTGGCGGGCACGCACGCCCTCGCCGCGCCCTGGGAGCTTGAGCTCCTTGTCGGCGATCAGCTCAAGCTTGCCGCCGGCCTTCTCGATGGCCGCCTTGGCAGCCTCGCTGGCGCGGTTGGCCTTGATGGTCAGGGGCTTGGTGAGCGAGCCGCGCGCGAGGACCTTGAGCCCGTCTTTGCGATCCTTGAGCAAGCCCTTGCTCTCGAGCACCTCCACATCGACCGTCGCCCCGGCCTCGAAGCACCGCTCGAGGGTCGCGAGGTTGATCTCCGCCCAATCGCGGCGGAACGGATTGTGGAAGCCGAACTTCGGCATGCGCCTCTGCAGCGGCATCTGCCCGCCTTCGAAGCCCTCGAAGTGCATGTTCCCGGTGCGGGCCTTCTGGCCCTTGCCGCCCCGGCCGGCGGTCTTGCCCCAACCCGAGCCCTGACCGCGGCCGACGCGCTTTTTCGAGTGGCGCGATCCCTTCGGCGCCTTCAACTGAGACAGAGACAACATTGACTTCTCCGATCCTTGAAGATGCGGAAACAGCCGCGCCGAGGCGGCCGTTCCGGGCAGCTACTTGCTCGCCGCCTGCTCGGCAGGCTTGGCCGCGCGCCGCGGCCGCCTGACCGGCTCCTCGTCGACGCGCTCCCAGACCACCATGTGCTGCAGCTTGCGACACATCCCCATCGTCTCCGGGGTGTCGGGGAGGATGCGCTCCTGGTTGAGCCGGTAGAGCCCCAACCCCTTGAGGGTCGCCAGATGGTCCTTGGACCGACCGGCGCGGCTGCGAACGAGCTTCACCTTGATGCCTGGCATTGCTTGCTCTCCTGCTGCTGCGCGAGGCGTTAGCTCTGCAGCTCCTGGACGTTGCGCCCGCGCATGGTCGCCATCTCGTCACGGCTCTTGAGCGACTGCAGGCCCTTGACCACCGCCTTGACGACGTTGTGGGGGTTTCGGGTTCCCTGGCACTTGGTGAGGATGTCGCGAATGCCCGCGGCCTCCAGCACCGCGCGCACCGCGCCGCCGGCGATGACCCCGGTGCCCTCGAACGCCGGCTTGAGCAGCACGCGCCCGGCGCCAAAGTGGCCGAGGACCTCGTGCGGAATGGTGCTGCCCTCCAGCGGAACGCTGAACAGGTTCTTCTTCGCCTGCTCGCCCCCCTTGCGGATGGCCTCGGGCACTTCGTTGGCCTTGCCCAGGCCCACGCCCACGTGACCGGCGCCGTCGCCGACGACGACAAGGGCCGAGAACGAGAAGCGCCGGCCGCCCTTGACGACCTTGGCCACGCGGTTGATGTGCACCACGCGGTCGGTCAGCTCCAGCTCATTGGGATTGATCGGTGTCGCCAAAGTACGTCTCCTTGCCTTTTTCGGCCGCCGGCACCCCAAGGGCCGCGCGCGCCGAGGCGATCGCTTCCTAGAACTCCAGACCGGCCTTGCGCGCCGCGTCCGCCACCGCCGAGATGCGCCCCTGGTACGGGAAGCCGTTGCGGTCGAAGACGACCGCCTTGATGCTGCCCTCGAGGCACTTCTTGGCGATCAGGGCGCCTACCTTGGTCGCGACGTCGGTCTTCTTTGCCTTGTTCGCCTTCAACTCCTCGCGCAGCGCCTTGTCGAGGTCGCTCGCGTAGGCGAGGGTGCGGCCGGAGGTGTCGTCCACTACCTGGGCGTAGATGTGCTTGAGGCTCTTGTAGACCGTCAGCCGGGGCCGCTCCGGAGTGCCGGAGACCTTGCGACGGATGCGCGCCTTGCGCTTGAGCCAGCTTTCGGTGGTCTTGCTCGTCATAAGTTGAGCTCCTTCGAGCCGGGCGCAGGCCCGACTCGATGAGAAAAGTCCCGGTTCGGTGTCAGGCGACGCCCTGCTTGCCGACCTTGCGGCGCACCCTCTCGCCGGCGTACTGGATGCCCTTGCCCTTGTACGGCTCCATCCGCTTGATCCCGCGGATCTGAGCGGCGGTCTGGCCCACCAGCGCCTTGTCGACCCCGCGCAGGATCACCCGCGTCTGCTTCTCCACCTCGCAGCTCACGCCCGCGGGCAGCACGAAGTCGACCGGGTGAGAGAACCCGACGCTCATGTTGAGCACTTGGCCCTTGACCTCGGCGCGGTAGCCGACGCCCTTGATCTCGAGCACGTCCTCGAACCCCTGGGTCACTCCGCGCACCGCGTTGCCGATCAGCGTGCGCGTCAGCCCGTGCAGCGACTTGGGCAGCCGCTCATCGTTGGGGCGGGTCACGACGACCTCACCACCCTCGACCACGACCTTGACCAGCGGATTGAGGGGGACCGCGAGCTTGCCCTTGGGCCCCTCGACGCGCACGGTGGAGCCGTCGACCGCCACCTTGACCTTATCGGGAATCTTGATTGGCATCTTGCCAATGCGAGACATGTTCTTCCTCTTCTTCCTGCTCGCCCGAGGCGGCTAGTACACGGTGCAGATCAGCTCGCCGCCGACCTTCTGCTTGCGGCACTCGCGATCGACCAGAATGCCCTTGGAGGTCGAGACGATGGCGATCCCCATCCCGTTGAGAACCCGCGGGATCTCGGCCGAAGGCACGTAGCGGCGCAGGCCCGGGCGGCTGACGCGCCGAATCTCGGTGATCGCCGGCTCGCGCAGCGGGCCGTACTTGAGCACCAAAGTGATCTCCCCGCTCTTCTTCTCCTCGCGGTGGAGGACCACGTCTCGAATGAAGCCCTCGTCCTTCAGGACGTTGGCGATACGCTCCTTAAGCTTGGAGCCGGGGAGCACTACTTTCTCGTGGCCCGCGCGCGAGGCATTGCGGATCCTGGTGAGCATGTCCCCAACAGGGTCGGTCATCGACATGGTTCGTTCCTCATAAAAAGGTACTCTTTGCCGTCAGGGCCGGCGCAACAGGCGCGCCCGCACCGGGGCCGTTGGCTCTTCGCCGACCCTGCACAGGGGCGCCGACGGCTACCAGGACGACTTGATCGTTCCGGTGATCTCGCCCTTCAGCGCCCGGTCCCGGAAGCAGATGCGGCACATCTGGAACTTGCGCAGGAAGGCGCGCGGCCGACCACACAGCGGGCAGCGGTTGTAATTGCGCACGCCGAACTTCTGCTTGCGCTTGGCCTGGGCGACTTTAGAAAGCTTTGCCATCGTATCTCTCGTACTTCGCTATCCTGATGTCCGATTTCAGAACAAGGGCGCGGGGATATACAGCAGGCCCCGCGCCTTTGCAAGCGTGCGCAAGGGCCTTGAGCGCGCCCGGCGACCTGTCCGTCAACTGCGGAACGGCATCCCGATCGCGCGCAGCATCGCGCGTCCGTGCTCGTCGTTCTCGGCGGTGGTCACGATGCTGATATTCAGCCCCTTGATCTTCTCGATTTCGTCGTAGTTGATTTCGGGGAAGATGATCTGCTCGCGCACGCCCAGGGTGTAGTTTCCCCGGCCGTCAAAGGCCTTGGGCGAGACGCCCTTGAAGTCGCGCACGCGCGGCAGGGCGACGTTGACCAAGCGGTCGAGAAACTCCCAGGCCCGATCGTTGCGCAGGGTGACCATCGCGCCGATCTGCTGGCCGGCGCGCAGCTTGAAGTTGGAGATGGCCTTGCGGGCGCGGGTGATGACCGGCTTCTGACCGGTGATCGCCGCCATCTGGGCCATCGCGCCGTCGAGCATCTTCGGGTTGGTCAGCGCCTCGCCCATTCCCATGTTCACCACGACCTTGGTCAGCCGCGGCACCTGCATCGGATTGTCGACCCCGAGCTCCTTCATCAGCGCGGGCAGAAGCTCCTTCTGGAACCGCACGCGCAGCCGCGCGGGCCCCTTCTTCTGCTCGGCCATCCCCTCGGCCGCAAGCTCATAGCCAAACTCGCTCTTCTTGCCCTTGCCCTTGCCCTTGGCCGCCTTCTCACCACCCTTGCCGGGCTTGGCCTGGCCCTTGCCCGGCTTCTCGCCACCCTTGGCCGCCTTCTTCTCGGTCTTTTCCCCTTTGGCGCCTTCCTTCTTCTCTGCCATCTTGCGCTCTCCTGCTTCGGAAGGGCCTGTCGCGCCCCGCCGATCAGATGTCTCCGGCGGGCGGCCGCGGCCGCCCGTAGAATTGCGGCTACTTGCGATCGACCTGTTCGTTGCACTTCTTGCAGTAGCGGACGTTCCTCGTGCCCTTCTCGCCGCCGATCTCCACCGAGCGCATGCCAACGCGCGTCGGCTTGTCGCAGCTTGGGCAGACGAGCTGCACGTTAGCCAAGGTGATCGTGCCCACCTGCTCGATGCGGCCGCCTTCGGGGAACTTCTGGCTGCGGCCGCGCTTGAGGTGCTTGGTCACCGTGCGCAGGCCCTCGACGCGCACCCGCTCCTTGCCGTGCAGCACCTCGATAACCTTGCCGCGCGGCTTCTTGCCGGTGCCGCGCATCTGGGCGGCCTCCTTGCCCTTCATCAGCTGCACCGTATCGCCCTTCTTGATGTGCATGGCGCTCTACCTTCGAGTAAGTCTTGGTGTAATCCCCCCCCGGCCCCGCCCTCTAGAGGACTTCGGGCGCGAGGGAGATGATCTTCATGAACTTCTTGCCGCGCAGCTCGCGGGCGACCGGCCCGAAGATGCGCGTGCCGATAGGCTCGAGGTCCTTGTTGATGAGGACCGCGGCGTTGCCGTCGAAGCGGATGTAGCTGCCGTCGGCGCGGGCGATCTCCTTTGCCGTGCGCACGATGACTGCGCGGGCGACATCGCCCTTCTTGACCTTGGCGTTCGGAATCGCCTCCTTGATGGCGACCACGATCACGTCCCCGATCGAGGCGAACCTACGCTTCGAGCCGCCGAGGACCTTGACGCAGGCCACCCTCTTGGCTCCCGAGTTGTCGGCTACATCAAGCTCGGTGGTCATCTGAATCATGGAAAACCCCTTGGTATCGCGCCGCTCTTCTCCTCTCAAGGGAGAGCAGCGCGAATGCGTTGGCCCGCCTGCCGCGCGGGCCTACGCGTCGGTCAACGGTTTAGGCCTGCGCGGCCTTGCGCACGGTCTCGACCACGCGCCAGCGCTTGTCCTTTGAGCCCGGGCGAGTCTCGACGATGCGGACGATGTCGCCCTCGGCGATCGTCGGGCTCTTCGGGTAGTCGTGCGCCTCGACGTGCGCCTTGTACTTGACCGCCCGGAGGACGTACTTGCCGTACATCGGGTGCTTGACGCGCCGCTGCACCCGAACGACCACCGTCTTCTGCATCTTGTTGCTGGTGACCACGCCGATGCGCGTCTTGGGCCGGCCGCGCGCCGCAACCGTCTTCTCGGGGGTCGCCTTGACCTCTTCTGCCATGATTCATCTCCGTTGCGTGCCTCGGGCTCGCCTTACCCTTTCGGTCGACGAGCGAGGACTGACTGCATCAGGCCTTCTTCTACTCGACCGCGAGCTGTTCCTTCTCGCGCAGCACGGTGAGGACGCGGGCGAGGTCCTTGCGGCTCTTGGGCAGAATCGCAGACGACTCGAGCGCACCGGTGCGGTGCTTGATACGCAGGTTGAACAGGTTCTCGCGCAATTCGGCGGCGCGTCGGCGCAGCTCCTCGACGCTCAGATCGCGCATTTCCTTTGCCGTCGCCATCAGATCGACTCCTCCTCACGGGTCACGATGCGGGTCGCTATCGGCAGCTTGAACTGCGCAAGGCGCAGCGCCTCCTGTGCGAGTTCGGGGGCAACGCCCTGCAACTCGAACATGATGCGTCCGGGCTTGACCACCGCGACGTAGTACTCGACCGAGCCCTTGCCGGTTCCCTGGCGGGTCTCGGCCGGCTTCTTTGTGATCGGCTTGTCGGGGAAGATGCGAATCCAAAGCTTGCCACCGCGTTTGACATGGCGGGTTAGCGCCACGCGGCTCGCCTCGATCTGGCGCGAGGTGATCCAGCCTGGCTCGGTCGCCATCAGGCCGATCTCGCCGAAGTTGAGCTCATTGCCGCGAGTGGCCTGCCCCTTGAGCCGGCCCTTCATCATCTTGCGATACTTCGTGCGTGCGGGTTGCAGCATGTTTCGAGTGCTCCTGGAGCGGGGCCCTGACGGCCCCTGCCCCACCAAGGCGTCAAAACCGGGGTGCCCTTACGCAGGGCGGGACGCGGCCGTCGTGGCGACACCCTTGCCGCGGGGCAGCACCTCGCCGCGGAAGATCCACACCTTCACGCCGATGGTGCCGTAGGTCGTCCTGGCAATCGCGTAGCCGTAGTCGATGTCCGCGCGCAGGGTGTGCAGAGGAACCCGGCCCTCGCGGTACCACTCGTAGCGCGACATCTCCGCGCCCCCGAGCCGTCCAGAGCAAGCGACGCGGATGCCCTTGGCGCCGAACTTGATGGCGGTCTGCACGCCCTTTTTCATCGCGCGCCGGAAGGCAATGCGCCGCTCGAGCTGCGTGGCGATGTTCTCGGCGACGAGCTGAGCGTCGGTCTCGGCCTTGCGCACCTCGACGATGTTCAGGAAGACTTCGTTCGTCGTCAGCCGCTGCAGGTCCTTCTTGACGGTCTCGATCCCGGCGCCGCGCTTGCCGATCACGATGCCCGGCCGTGCGGTGTGAACGTTGACCTTGACCTTGTTGGCCGCCCGCTCGATCTCAACCTTGCTGATGCCCGCGTGGCCGAGGCTCTTCTTGACATGGCCCCGAAGAGCGATGTCCTCGTGGAGCCATTTCGCGTAGTTCTTCTCCTCGTACCATTTCGAGTCCCAGCTCTTGATGACTCCGAGGCGGAAGCCGACGGGATGGACTTTCTGACCCAAGGTGCTTCTCCTTGCGCGGGGCCGCCCCCGGGCGGCCCAAAACGAATCTTTACCGATCCGACAGAACCACGGTCACGTGGCTCGTCTTCTTATTGACCCGGGTCGCCCGCCCCATCGCCCGCGCCAGGAACCGACGCAACGCCGGGCCTTGGTCGACATAGATCGTCTTGACGAAGAGGCGATCGACATCGACCTGTCCCTTGCTGAGGTCTTCGGCGTTGGCGATGGCCGAGCGCAACAGCTTCTCGACCGGCTGGGCAGCCGCCTTGGGCGTGTAGCGCAGGACGGCCAGGGCCTTGCCGACGGGCTGACCGCGGATCAGATCCGCGATGAGGCGCACCTTCCGAGGTGCAATGCGCAGGTGGCGAAGTCGAGCTGAGCTCTGCATGTGTGTCTCCGTTCTCTTCCTAGCGGCCCAACTACTTGCCCGCGACCCTGACCTTCTTCTCGCCCGAATGGCCGTGGAAGGTGCGGGTCGGAGCGAACTCGCCGAGCTTGTGGCCGACCATGTTCTCGGTGACGAACACGGCGACGAACTTGCGGCCGTTGTGCACCATGAAGGTGCAGCCCACGAACTCCGGCAAAATCGTCGAGCGCCGGCTCCAGGTCTTGATCGTCTTGTTCTTGGCGTTCGTCCGGGTAAACTCCTCGACCTTCTGGACGAGGTGCTTGTCGGCGAACGGGCCCTTCTTGAGCGAACGCGCCATTTGCTTTCTTCCTTGCTCTGCCCGCCATCAAAAGCGGCGGGCCGAATCCTAGCTACTTGGACTGGCTGCGCGCGCCGCGCCGCCTGCCGGCCACGATGAGCCGGCTCGTCCGCTTGTTCTTGCGGGTCTTCAGTCCCTTGGTCTTCTTGCCCCACGGCGAAACCGGGTGCGGGTTGCCCTGACCGGACTTGCCCTCGCCGCCGCCGTGCGGGTGGTCGACCGGGTTCATCGCAAGGCCTCGCACCGTCGGGCGAATCCCCTTCCGGCGGGTGCGGCCCGCCTTGCCGAACCGGGTAATCTCGTGCTCGATGTTGCCCACCTGGCCAATGGTCGCCCGGCACTCGGTGAGCACCATGCGCACCTCGCCCGAGGGCATGCGGATCTGGGCGTAACGGCCCTCCTTGGCCATCAGTTGGCCCCAACTGCCCGCCGAGCGGATCATCTGCGCGCCGCGGCCCGGCTTGAGCTCGACGTTGTGCAGCACCGTGCCGAGCGGAACCGCGCTCAGCGGCAGGCAGTTGCCCGGGCGGATGTCGGCGGCCTCGCCCGAGACCAGCGTGTCGCCCACGTTGACGCCGACCGGAGCGAGCACGTAGCGCTTCTCGCCGTCCGCATAGTGCAACAGCGCCAGGCGGGCCGAGCGGTTCGGGTCGTACTCGATGGCCGCGACGCGGGCGGGCACTCCGTCCTTCTCGCGCTTCCAGTCGATGAGGCGGTAACGGCGCTTGTGGCCGCCGCCGACGTGGCGGGTAGTGATGTGGCCGTGGTTGTTGCGCCCGCCGGACTTCTTCAGCGACGCGGTCAGTTTCTTCTCGGGGGCCTTGGTGGACACCTCGGAGAAGTCGGAGACGGTCGCAAGACGCCGGCCGGGGCTTGTCGGCTTGTAATGCTTCAGAGGCATGGTCGTCCTCTCGGGCTTGCCGGGCGCAGCCATAGCGCCCCGGGAACCTTAGGCGGTTTCGAACAGGTCGATGGTCTGGCCTTCCTTGAGGGTGACCACCGCGCGCTTCCAGTTGGGCCGCTGACCGAAGGTGCGCCCGATGCGCTTCTTCTTGCCGCGGTGGATGGAGGTTCGCACCTCCGTCACGTTGACCTTGAACAGCTTCTCGATTGCGTGGCGGATCTCGGTCTTGTTGGCGCGCCGGTCCACCAGGAAGCTGTACTGCTCGAGCTGCTCGCGCGCCTGGTCGAGCTTCTCGGTGATGATCGGGCCCTTGATGATGTCGGTGAGGTTCATCACGGCGCCAGCACTCCTTCCAGCTGCTTGGCCGCGGCCGCGGTCAAGACGAGCGTTTGGTGCCGCAGGATGCTCTCGAGGTTGAGACCCTCCGGCGCGAGCACATCGAAGGCATCCAGGTTACGGATGCCGCGGTGCAGGTTCACGTTCTCGCGCGAATCGACCACCAGCGCCTCGGCGAGCTTGAGCCCGAAGAGCGTCTGGCCTGCGGCTTTGCTCAGGCGCTTGCGCCCCGGCTCGTCGGCCCCCTTCAGCTCGAAGCTGTCGAGGATGACCAGCTTGTTCTCGCGCGCCCGCTGCGACAGCGCCACCCGGAGCGCGCCGCGGCGAACCTCGCGCGGCGGCCGATAGGTGTAGTCGCGAGGCTTGGGGCCCATCGCCTTGCCGCCGCCCACCCAGTGCGAGGCACGGGTCGAGCCCTGGCGGGCCCTGCCGGTGTGCTTCTGCCTCCAGGGCTTCTTGCCGCCGCCGGAGACGAGCGAACTGTTTTTGACGGCCACCGTACCGGCACGCCGGTTGATGGCCTGGAACTTGGCGACCTCGTAGATCAGGTGCTCGTTGGGCACGGCCGAAAACACCGCGTCCGAAAGCTCGATCTCCGAGACCTTCTGTCCTTGTGTGTTGATGACGTCAAACCTTGCCATAGCCGCCTCTCGTCAAAGTCCCGGGTTAGGACTTGATCTCCACGTCGACCCCCGCCGACAGGTCGAGCTTCATCAGCGCGTCCAGCGTCTGCTGGGTCGGCTCGAGGATGTCGAGGAGCCGCTTGTGCGTGCGGATCTCGAACTGCTCGCGGCTCTTCTTGTCGCCGTGCGGGCTACGCAGCACGGTGAACTTGTTGATCCGCGTGGGCAGCGGAATGGGACCGGCCACCTTGGCGCCAGTGCGCTTGGCCGTTTCCACGATCTCGCCGGCCGACTGGTCGAGCAGCTTGTGGTCGTACGCCTTCAGCCGAATACGGATCTTCTGGGTTGCCATCTAGATGCCTCGGAACCGGGTGCTTGAACGGACCTGCCGGACAGTCCACCCGCTACTGCTTCTCGTTCTCGCCGGCGAACCGCCCGGCTTTTTTCGGCTGCGGAGAGGGGCCGGCGTTCAAAGCCGACCCCTCGAGGCCGTCAGCGAGATCGCCTACTCCACGATCTCGGAGACCACGCCCGCACCCACCGTCCGGCCACCCTCGCGGATGGCGAACCGCAGCTCCTTTTCCATCGCGATCGGGGTCATCAGCTCGACGTCGATCGTGACGTTGTCGCCCGGCATCACCATCTCGACCCCCTGCGGGAGCTTGACCGAGCCGGTCACGTCGGTGGTGCGGAAGTAGAACTGCGGGCGATAGCCATTAAAGAACGGGGTGTGTCGACCGCCCTCGTCCTTGCCGAGCACGTAGATGGCGGCCTTGAACTTCTTGTGCGGATTGACCGAACCCGGCTTCGCGAGCACCTGGCCGCGCTCGATCTCGTCGCGCTTCAGGCCGCGCAGCAGGCAGCCGACGTTGTCGCCCGCGAGGCCCTCGTCGAGCAGCTTGCGGAACATCTCGACGCCGGTGACCACCGACTTGCGGGTATCGCCCAGGCCGATGATCTCTACGGGCTCGCCCACCTTGATCTTGCCGCGCTCGATGCGGCCGGTGGCGACGGTGCCACGACCTTCGATCGAGAACACGTCCTCGACGGGCATCAGGAAGTCCTTGTCGAGCAGGCGCACCGGCTCGGGGATGTAGTTGTCGAGCGCATCCATCAGCTCGTTGATGGACTCGATGCCCTCGGTGCCCTGGCTCTGCATCGCCTTGAGGGCGCTGCCACGCACCACCGGGACCTTGTCGCCCGGGAACTGGTACTTGCTGAGCAGCTCGCGCACCTCGAGCTCGACGAGGTCGAGAAGCTCGGGGTCGTCAACCAAGTCGCACTTGTTGAGGAAGACCACCAGCGCCGGGACGTTGACCTGGCGGGCGAGCAGCACGTGCTCGCGGGTCTGCGGCATCGGGCCGTCGGCGGCCGAGACGACGAGGATCGCCCCGTCCATCTGCGCCGCGCCGGTGATCATGTTCTTGATGAAGTCGGCGTGCCCCGGGCAGTCGACGTGCGCGTAGTGGCGCTTCGGGGTCTCGTACTCGACGTGCGAGACGGCGATGGTGACGATCTTCGAGTCGTCGCGAACGGTGCCGCCCTTGGCGATCTCGGCGTAGTCCTTCGGCTTCGCAAGGCCCTTCACAGCCTGGGTGAAGGTGATGGCGGCCGTGAGGGTGGTCTTGCCGTGGTCGACGTGGCCGATGGTGCCGACGTTGACGTGGGGCTTCTTCCGTTCAAATTTTTCCTTGGCCATATCCTCGCTCCTCTTTCTTCCCTCTGGTTGGAAGCTCCTGTGCTACTCGATGTCCGACCCGCCCTTCGCCCGGGCTGCGGCCGGCTCTTCTACCAGCCCCTGAGGCGGGCGACCATCTCATTTGCAATCCCGCCTGGGACCGCCTGGTAATGCGAAAACTGCATCGTGTACGTCGCCCTGCCCTGACTCAAAGACCGCACGTCGGTGGCGTACCCGAACATGCTCGCCAGCGGAACCTGCGCGCTGACGACCAGCGCGCCCGCGCGCGGCTCCATCCTCAGGATGCGGCCGCGTCGGGCGTTGATGTCGCCGATCACCTCGCCGGTGTACTGGTCGGGCGTGACCACCTCGCAGCTCATGATCGGCTCGAGCAGGATGGGCTCGGCCTGCTTCGCGCCGTCCTTGACCGCGAGCGACGCGGCGATCTTGAAGGCGACCTCGCTCGAGTCGACCTCGTGGAAGCTGCCGTCGAACAGCGTCGCCTTGACATCCACCATCGGGTAGCCCGCGAGGACTCCAGCCTCCATCGCCTCGCGAACGCCCTGCTCGATAGACGGGATGAACTCGTTCGGGATGACGCCCCCGACGGTGGCGTTCGCGAACTCGATCCCCTTGCCCGCCTGCTGCGGCTCGAGCCTGAGCCAGACGTGCCCGTACTGACCACGACCGCCGGTCTGCCGGATGTACTGCCCCTCGATCTCGAAGGGCTTGGTGATCGTCTCGCGATAGGCCACCTGCGGCTTGCCGACGTTCGCCTGCACCTTGAACTCGCGCAGCAGCCTGTCGACGATGATCTCGAGGTGAAGCTCACCCATTCCGCCGATGAGCGTCTGCCCGGTCTCTTCCTCGGTGCGAACCCGAAACGAGGGATCCTCGACGGAAAGCTTGGCCAGCGAAACGCCAAGTTTGTCCTGGTCGACCTTGGTCTTCGGCTCGATGGCGATGAAGATCACCGGCTCGGGAAATTCGATCTTTTCGAGGACGATAGGCTTGCCTTCATTGCAGAGGGTGTCGCCGGTGCTCGCGGTCTTCAAGCCGACCGCCGCCGCAATGTCGCCCGCCCAGACTTCGTCGATCTCTTCGCGCCTATTTGCGTGCATCTGCAGCAGGCGCCCGATCCGCTCGCGTCGCTTCTTCAGCGGATTGTAGACTTGGTCTCCGACCTCGAGCCGCCCCGAGTAGATGCGGAGATAGGTCAGCGTCCCGACAAACGGGTCGGTCGCAATCTTGAATGCGAGCGCCGCGAGCGGGGCCTTGTCCGAGGCCTCTCGGGTTGCAGGCTCGCCGTCGACGGTCACGCCTTCGACCGCACGAACCTCGACCGGCGAAGGCAGGTAATCGACCACCGCGTCGAGCAGCGGTTGGATTCCCTTGTTGCGGAATGCCGCGCCGCACAGCGTCGGGACCAGCTTGAGCCCGACGCAGCCCTTGCGCAGGCCAGCCCTAATCTCCTCGAGCTCCGGCTCGCGACCCTCGACGAAGGCCTGCATCACCCGATCGTCGAACTCGGCGGCCGCCTCGACGATCTTCGCCCGATACTCGAGGGCCTGCGCCTCGAGGTCGGCGGGAATGGGCTCGACCTGAAAAGTGGCGCCGAGCGCGGCCTCGTCGTAGCAGATCGCCTGCATGTTCAGCAGGTCGATCACGCCGCAAAACCCCTCCTCGTGTCCCCAGGGCAGATTGATGACGACCGGCCGAGCCCCCAGCCGCTCCACCATCGTCTCGACCACCTTGGAGAGGTCCGCCCCAACCCGGTCCATCTTGTTGACGAAAGCGATCCGCGGCACCTGGTGCTTCTCGGCCTGCCGCCAGACAGTCTCCGACTGCGGCTGGACCCCAGCAACGCCGCAGAAGACCGCGACCGCCCCATCGAGCACCCTCAGCGAACGCTCCACCTCGACGGTGAAGTCGACGTGTCCCGGGGTATCGATGACGTTGATGCGGTGGTCGCGCCAGAAAGCGGTGACCGCGGCACTGGTGATCGTGATGCCGCGCTCGCGCTCCTGCTCCATCCAGTCCATCACCGTCGTCCCCTCGTCGATCTCTCCGAGACGGTGGGTTACCCCGGTGTAGAACAGGATGCGCTCGGTCGTCGTCGTCTTACCGGCATCAATGTGCGCCATGATGCCGATATTTCGATACCGTTCGATGGGATGCGTTCTTGGCATCTGCATCTTCCTTGCGCTGCCCGGTAAGCGGCCTATTCCGCAAGCACCGAACGGCGAACGGCGACGAACCCGATTCGCTCGTGTCAAAGAACACGAACAGCGACTGCTTCAAACCCGGAGGCAACCACCCGGCTGCCTCCTTTCCAACAAAGCGAGCGGCTTCTAGCAAATACCGCTCACCCTTGTCAAGCCCGCCGATAACGCCTGGAAAGGACTGCGCTATTTTCTGCAGACACGTGGCGTCCGCGACGAGCGCCTCGAACCGCAGCAGCTACCAGCGATAGTGCGCAAAGGCCTTGTTGGCCTCGGCCATCTTGTGAGTGTCTTCGCGCTTCTTGACCGCGTTGCCGCGGTTGTTCGCCGCGTCGAGGATCTCTCCGGCGAGCTTCTCGCGCATCGTTTTCTCGCCGCGCGCGCGCGAATACCCAATGAGCCAGCGCATGCCGAGCGCAACCCTGCGGTCCTGACGCACCTCCACAGGAACCTGGTAGGTCGCACCACCGACCCGCCGGCTCTTCACCTCGATGATCGGCTTGATGTTCTCAAGGGCCTTCTTGAACACCTTGAGTGGCTCGTCCTTGGTCCGATCCTGGATCAAATCGAGCGCGCCGTAGCAGATAGCCTCCGCGGTCGACCTCTTGCCCTTGCGCATGAGGTTGTTGATGAACTTGGTGACCAACCGATCTTGATACTTCGGATCGGGGAGGATCTTACGCTTCTGTACTTCACGGCGACGAGGCATCGTTCGTTCCTATCTAGCGGGCAAGCTGCTCGCCCTTTTGAAGACTGCTACCCAGTACGCTTGGCGCCGTACTTGGATCGGCTCTGCTTGCGCCCCTGAACGCCAACCGAGTCGAGCGTTCCGCGGACGATGTGGTACCGCACGCCCGGCAAGTCCTTCACACGGCCACCGCGAATCATGACGACCGAGTGCTCCTGCAGATTGTGACCGACGCCGGGAATGTAGCTGGTCACTTCAATCTGATTCGTCAGGCGCACGCGGGCCACCTTGCGAAGAGCCGAGTTGGGCTTCTTCGGAGTGGTCGTATATACGCGGGTGCAGACACCACGGCGCTGCGGGCTCTGCTGAAGGGCAGGGCTCTTGGTCCGCGTCTTGAGCTGAGTGCGGCCTTTTCGCACCAACTGAGCAATCGTAGGCATTCTTCTTCTTCCGTTCACACAGGGCCACCCCCACAGGCTTCCGGGGAGGCGGCAGATTGTCCGCTACCGAAAAGGTCGCACATGATAGTGACGAGGCGCGACCTGTCAAGCCCTTTTGCGAACGCCCTTCTGACCTCCCCCTTGCCGCAAGAGGTCTCCTTGTTCGGGGTGAGCGCCCCGCGAGCGAGCTTCACCAAAGCAGGCCGAAACCTCAGCGCCCGCCACGGATGCTGGCCCCGACTCGGCCAAGCCGAAAACAATGAGCGGGTGGCCGGGGCTCCTGCTTCTCGGCTCCGGACTCCAGGCTCCGAGTCCGGCCGTCTGAAAGGCGCTTGAATGAGGCCTGGGCGTGTTGTCTCCGTTGCCCTTCAGCCCCGGCCAGCCTGAGATCCACCAAACGGCGGCGACGGAATCCACCGCGATCTGAGGCGAGTCGCTCGGCGCGGCGGCCGATTCGCGCCAGTCCGCCGGGCGAGTGAGCGTCCAGGGATGGGCGCAAAGCGAGAAGACAAGCGAAAGATGTGCGTGGTCTGCGGACGCAAGTACCCGCCGGCCGCCTCGGCGGGAGCGCATCAGAAGTGCTGCTGCGCCGCGTGTCGCGCCAAGCGCAAGAAGGCGCTGGCCCGCGCGCGCCGTGCGGCAAATCTCGTGAAGTCGAGGAATGCGGAGGCCGAGCACCAGCGTCGGTCGAGGGCGAAGAAGAAGACGCAGGGCCCCTCGCCGCCGACCGAGTTGCCGCAGGTCGTCGAGGAGGCGATCGCGCGGGAGTTGGCCGGGCTGGCTGAAGAGGACTGGCTGTCGACCGGGTGGGTCGCGACGGGACTGCGCCGGGTGGCAAGAGACTGCCTTGCGAGCAAAATGTCACGCGCCGGCCTGGGCGAAGATCCACCAACGAGGTTGAGTCGCTTCCTGGGGGGGGTTTTCATCCCCCCTGTCACGCGCAGGCCTCCAAGCCGCAGAGCGTCAAAAGTGCCGAGAAAAGCAGGCTTACCGCGCGGGTGGCTGTTGGAAAAACCTGCGGATGTCACGCGCCGGCCTGGTCCTCATCGCACAAGGCTCGTGCAGCGTGGCCTCCATGACGGCGGTGGAGACCGAGAGCATCGTGGTGGCGCCGGGCGAACTGGGCGATTCGCTCTGCTCGGTGCGACTCTGGGTCCCAGAGGCACAGCAGCAGAGGCGAAGGTCGCTCTCGACGCTTGGCCAGTTGGCGCCAGTGCATGCGTATCGGCTGAACGCGCAGCTCGAGCTGTTCGACGGGCTCAAGCGGCTGCGCGCCGCGCGAGAGCTGAACTGGACGCGGCTGCGCGTGGAGGTGCACGCGCTGGACAGGGTGGGCGCAAAAGTCAGGCTGTGGCATTTTGCAACGCCTCGAGCGGGCCTAGCGAGCTCGAGAAAGCCTGGCTGGTGCAGTCGCTCTACCGTGACGACCACCTGAGGCAGCCGCAGATCGCCCATCTGTTGAGCCGGCACAAAAGCTGGGTGTGCCGGCGGCTGGCGCTGGCCGAAGGGCTGTCGAACGAGCTGACGGCGCAGGTGCGGCTCGGGCTGATCTCGGCGACCGCGGCGGCGCGGTTGCAGCGCTGCAACCAGGACGAGGAGCTGCTGGCCGCGCCGCAGCAGCAGTGGCGGCAGCTCCCCTC
>ENA-UOOR01000786-UOOR01000786.1-fermentation-metagenome-genome-assembly--contig:-NODE-786-length-41744-cov-23.491113_pt1 | contig 41744 bp, 42 predicted proteins | sample MGYA00245780_ERZ724029 | MGnify/ENA primary metagenome ERZ724029 (study PRJEB28704, sample SAMN03018315) | fermentation metagenome | biome: anthropogenic terrestrial biome; feature: soil; material... | reverse complement strand
GGGGGACACACCTCAACTGAATGTCCCCGTTTATTATGATGGAAGCAGGTTTGGGTATGAAATTTGTAATGCTGTGCTTTATTATATTGATTGTATTAAGCGGTTGCACTTCTGCGGCTGACCCCTTTATTCTGCCTGTTAACTATACAGGTGACGCATTGATGAAAGTGTATACGGATAAAACAGAAAATGATTATAAGGTAAATATAATTTGCAGAGACGGAAATTACAGCATAAGGACGGAATCAGAGAACGAAGCCTGGAATTACGCTTATGTTTCAGGAAACAGATGTATATTGACCAATGATAAATTTCCCGAAAGCAGTGTAACAATTGAAAATTTTCAATTAGCCGAGGTGCTTTTGCAGGATTTTGATTTTGGAAAATTTGATGTATTGGAAGATATACCGGAAGAATTGATTTATTGGGACGGAACATACAAGCATGTTTTAAATTTCAGCAAAGAAAATCTGCTTCCGAAGACAATTTTTATTTATAAAAATGATAAATTGGTAAAAGCTATACAGTATGAAAAATTAGTTATTGAGGAATAATATTAATAATAATTTACGAATAATACAAATGTTACCATACAACTTATATATTTATTGTGGTAAAATAAGAAAGCTAATAGTGTGCAATTGCGAGGTGTGTATCTTGGCGGAGAATAAAAAAATATTAATTTCCATCCCTGAAAATTTACTGAGGGAATTGGATAATGCCGTAAAAGAAGAAGGAACAAACAGAAGTGACTTTATTAGAAAATCAATAAGGTTTTATTTGATTGAAAAAAGAAAGCTTGAAATAAGAAACAAAATGAAGGCCGGTTACTTGGAAATGAGCAAAATCAACAAGAGCATTACCGAAGAATACTCAGAAGGGGACTATGAGGACTTTTTAAGCTATGAAACTAAATTATTAGGAAGTGAATAGTTTGATTGTTAAAAGGGGAGATGTGTACTACGCCGATCTAAGCCCTGTAATTGGTTCGGAACAAGGAGGAGTCAGACCGGTGTTAGTTGTACAGAATGATATTGGGAATAGATACAGCCCTACAGTGATTGTATCTGCAATTACGTCTCAGATTAACAAGGCGAAGCTGCCTACTCATATTGAAATAAGTTCGGAAGACTTCAGCCTTCCTAAGGATTCTGTTGTTTTGCTGGAACAAATACGCACAATAGATAAAAAGCGGCTTAAAGAAAAAATAGGACGCTTTGATAAAAACCTCATGGGAGAGGTGGACGATTGCTTAAAAATCAGCTTAGGGCTGATTGATTTTTAAGAAGACTTACCCTTGTTTTTCAGCAGAGTTCTGACACTGCCAATCATATACAGAGAGCCGACAAATGCTACTATGTCATTTTTGTCAGCTTTTTTAATTATGTCAAGTATTTCATAATAGTCTGATATGGGCGACGTATTTATGTTTGAATGATTTTTGATTAAATCAGCCAATTCCGCCGCTTTTAAGGCTCTGGGACTTAACGGAGTCAATGTGTAAATTTCTTTTGATATGGGCAATAATAATTTTAGAGCTTCGTCCGGATTTTTATCCTTAAGAATGCCAAAAAAAAGAATTATCTTTTTATCCTTGAAATATTCTTTTACAGTCTTTGTAAAATGACTGATACCGTCAATATTATGCCCTCCGTCAATAATGATTAGGGGATTTTTATTCATAATTTCAAATCTGCCGGGAAATCTGCAGTTTGAGAAACCATTCTTAACACTTTCCGAACTTATATTAAAGCCTTCCTTTTTTATAATTTCTAACGCCGAAAGAGCTGTCAGAGCGTTTAAAAGCTGATGCTCACCCAATAGACTTATTTTAATTTCAGGCAGATAAAACACATCATCCTTCAAATATTTAAACCATTGTCCGGTAATATCGGATTTAACCTTTTCAATATTATGTATATTTGCTTCAAATACCTCCGCATTTTTTTCTGCAGCCACATCCTTTATTACATTTGTTATATTTTCTGCCTGCGGATAAATTACAACAGGGGAGCCTTCCTTAATTATGCCTGTCTTCTCATAGGCGATTTTTTCCAATGTGTCTCCTAAGTAATCCATGTGGTCATAGCTTATGGAAGTTATAACTGTAACCAATGGATTCTTGACTACATTAGTCGCGTCAAACCTTCCTCCCAATCCCACCTCAAGAACTAAAAAATCTATACTTTGTTCCTGAAAATATATAAAGCCTATGGCTGTTACGACTTCAAATTCAGTGGGGTGGTCATATCCTTCGGAAAGCATAATATCAATTTTCTGCCTTACCATTGCCGCTATTCTTGCCAAAGAATTCTTATCGATATGCTGTTTGTTTATTTGAATTCTTTCGGTAAATTCTTCTAAGTAGGGGCTTATGAACAAGCCTGTTTTGTAGCCTGATTCCACAAGCACTTCATGAATTAAGCTGCAGGTTGAGCCCTTGCCGTTTGTTCCGGCAACATGTATGATTTTACAGCTGTCCTGCGGATTGCCCAATAATTCCATGAGTCTTATTATATTTTTCAAACCAAGTCTTGAGCCAAACTTATATGTGGAATGAATAAATTCGATTGCTTCTTCGTAATTCATATAAAACCTCCGGCTTTATGCTATGATTATCTTATATTACATAAAAGATTATTTCAATATAAATATGATAAAATCAAAGTTATAAGTTGTCAATCCCTGTTGATTGTGTTAAAATATCTTAGAATTTAAGGATTATTGAAGGGATAACAATGAAAAACTACTATAAGATTAATGAAATCTCCAATCTGTACAATATTGGGAAAGATTCTTTGCGCTATTATGAAGAAATCGGATTATTAAAGCCTGAAAGGGATAAAAACGGATATAGACTCTACAGCATTCAGGATATTTGGAAGCTTAACATTATTAAGGATTTAAGAAATTTAAACATGCCGATGGAAGTAATTAAGGATTACTTGGAAAATAAAACAATTGAAAACACCTTAGACATTTTAAATGAAGAAATAGCAATAATAAATAAAAAAATGGAACAGCTTAAAATGCAAAAAAATACAATTCTTTCAAGAATGAAATCCCTGAAGGAAGATGCTTCGGAAAAGAATATTGAAATTATAGAGGAAAAGGAGCTGAAGGAAAGAAAGGTTATAGTGCTTAATGATACCTTCAGCAGAGATGAGGAAGCGGATTTTCTCATTAAGAAGCTTCACAAGAAGCATGAGGATAAATTGTATCTTTTAGGTAACAATTATGTTGGAATAACGATGAATCTATCCAAAGTAAAGGATGGAATTTTCAATGCATATACATCCGTATTTTTCATATTGGACATAAACGACAAGAATTATGACAAGGTGATTCCAAAAGGAACATACTTAACATTGTCCTATAGAGGTTATTACGATAAAACGAAGGAGTTTCTGCCTCGAATGATGGAGTATGCAAAAAAATGTAACTATAGAATAATGGCGGATCCTATTGAATTATACAAAATAGATGTGCATGAAACAAGCAGGACTGAGGAATATTTAACAGAGCTTCAATTGCTTATAGAAAAAGAAAGGAACTGATATGATAGATGTAAAAAAACTTGACAGAGAGCTATTAAGTGTTGAAAAACCTGCAAGATATGTGGGAAGCGAGCTTAACTCCGTTGTAAAAAACAAAGATATTGATATAAGATTTGCATTTGCATTTCCGGATGTTTACGAAGTAGGAATGTCTCATACGGGACTGCATATTTTGTATAACTTGATGAACAGCATGGAAAATGTATGGTGTGAAAGGGTATTTTCCCCTTGGACAGATATGGAAGAGGTTATGCGCAAAAACAACATACTCTTGTATGGACTTGAAAGCAAGGATGAATTGACAGCCTTTGATTTTGTCGGTTTTACTCTTCAATATGAAATGAGCTACACCAATGTTTTAAATATGCTGAATTTAGGCGGTATACCAATTAAATCCGAGGACAGGGGAAATGATATGCCCCTTGTGATTGCGGGAGGTCCCTGCGTATATAATCCGGAGCCTTTGTATGAAGTTATTGATTTATTTACCGTCGGTGAAGCAGAAGAGCTTCTGCCCGAACTTCTTAATATATATAAGGAAGAAAAGAAAAACGGTTTTGATAAGCTTAGGTTCCTTGAAAGAGCGGCGGCATTAGACGGTATATATGTGCCCCGGTTTTATGAGGAATTATATAATGATGACGGTACCGTCAAAGAAAGAAAAGTATTGAATGAAAATGCCAAAGAAATAATCAAAAAAAGAATTATAAAGGATTTAGACAAAGCCTATTATCCTGAGAAAAGTATTTTGCCGTATATTGATGTGGTACATGACAGAGTTGTTTTAGAATTATTCAGGGGCTGTACGAGAGGCTGCCGTTTTTGCCAGGCAGGAATGGTTTACAGACCTGTAAGGGAAAAGAAAACGGACACATTGGTAAAGCAAGCAAAAAGTCTTATATCCTCAACGGGTCATGATGAAATATCATTAACCTCACTGAGTTCCGGAGATTATTCATGCCTTCCGGATTTAACCTTAAAGCTTTTGGATATGTATGAAAATCAAAATATTAGCATTTCTCTTCCGTCTCTAAGGCTTGATTCAATGACCTTTGATATTATTGAAAGATTACAGGAGGTTCGTAAGTCGGGGCTTACATTTGCACCGGAAGCGGGAACTCAGAGAATGAGGGATGTTATAAACAAGAATCTGACGGAAGAACAAATTCTCGGACCTGTGGAAACCGCATTTAATTTAGGCTGGTCTACTGTAAAATTATATTTCATGATTGGACTTCCGTTAGAAACAATGGAAGATGTGCTGGGAATAAAGGAATTGGCTTACAAGGTCAAGGATAAATTCTTCCAAAGACCTAAGGAAGATATAAAAGGTAATTTAAAAATAAATGTGAGTGCCTCATGCTTTGTGCCAAAACCATTTACACCTTTCCAATGGGCTGCTCAAAACAATATGGAAGAATTTTATGACAAGGCAAAGACATTACAAAAAGAAATTAAGGATAAAAAGGTTTCCTTCAGCTATCATGAGCCTAAGTTAAGCTACTTGGAGGCTGTATTTGCAAGAGGGGACAGAAGACTATCCAAAGCTTTGATTAAGGCATGGGAAAATGGATGCCGTTTTGACGGATGGTATGATAAGTTTGATTTTAACAAATGGATGAATGCATTCGAAGAAACGAATACAGATCCTGACTTTTTTGCGTTAAGGCAAAGAGAATTAGACGAGCTTCTGCCTTGGGATTTCATAGATATAGGAGTTAATAAGGAATATTTAATCAGTGAGTATGAGAAGGCATCAGACTTTGCAACTACTCCCGACTGCAGATCAGGATGCGTCAGCTGCGGTGTCAACCAAAATTTAATAGGAGGTGCCTGCCCTCATGTGCAAAATAATATGTAAATACAGTAAGATGGGTTATTTAAAATATATTTCTCACTTGGATGTTTTGAGGTTTATTCAAAGATCGGTTAAAAGAGCAGGAATAAATGCCAAATATTCGGAAGGATTTAATCCTCACATGAAAACCTCTTTTGGATACCCCTTGTCCTTGGGAACTGAAAGCATAGGCGAATATTTTGAATTAGAGCTGAATGAAAACATTGATTTAGAGCTGTTTGCAAAGAAGATGAACTCTGTGATGCCAAAGGAAATGCAGATAATTAAAGCAGATTATTCCGAGAATTCGGAATCTCTAATGAAAAGATGCGAATATTCCGAGTATTTAATAAATATTGAGTCGGAAAAAATAGATGAGAATAAGCTTAATGAATATTTTAATGAAATGCTGACTGAAGGAGTAGTATTTAACAGACAGAAGAAAAATAAAAAAAATAAATTAATCACTAAAGAAATAAACACTAAGGAAATGATTAATTTCTTAAAGGCTGAAAAAGCTAAAGATAATAAGCTAAAGGTTATGGCTGTTTTTAAAACTTTGGAAACGGGAAGCATGAAGGTTGAAGAGTTGATTAAGCTGATAACCGAAAAAGGATTTGAAATAAATTATTACACAATCATGAAAATAGATGCATTGGACAAGGAAATGAAGACAATATTGTAAACGGGAGAATTATATGAAGCAGGTTTTGGTAAGCAATTCGGCATTCTTTAAACAGGTGGCAATTTTACAGGATGGTAAGCTTAATGATTATCTTTATGAATTAAATGATAATAAAAGCATATTAGGCAATATCTATAAGGGAAGAGTTATGAATATTCTTCCCGGTATGGAAGCAGCCTTTGTCGATATCGGCCTTGATAAGAATGCATATTTGTTTTTAGACGACCTGCTTTCCGATAAGTTTTTAAAAGAAAAAAAGATAAAGAAAAAAGGCGCTATCAATATCAGCAAGGTACTTAAAAAAGGTGATGAGCTGTTAGTGCAGGTTGTGAGAGAGCCCATAGGAGAAAAAAATGTATCCGTTACAACGGATATATCATTGACGGGAAAATATATTGCATTTATTCCCAATACAATTGATGTCAATCTTTCCAAAAAAATAAGAAACTTAGATGAGCGCAAAAGACTTGAAGAAGCAGGCAAAAGCATCATGAATAACGGAAACGGAATGATAATCAGAACCTTTGCAAAGGGAAGTTCACGGGAGACATTAGAAAAGGAATATAAAATGCTTTCTGCGGTATATATGCAGATTGAACAGGAATACAAATATTCCTATGCGCCTAAGCTTCTCTATAAAAGCAACTCACTCATTGAAAGATTCTTTTTGGACTATATCGAGCCGACTGTTGACGAAATATATGTTGAAGATAAAACAACAAAGGATAAATTTACCGATATGATTTCAGGCCTGAGCGGTGATGATTTAAAGAATATAAAAATTATAGAGTCGCAAAGAATTTTTGAGTGTTTCAATGTTGAAACTCAAATAAAAATGCTGTTTGACAGAAAAGTGGAGCTTAAAAACGGAGGCTCAATAATAATTGATGTAGCCGAAGCCTTGACGGTAATTGACGTTAACAGCGGAAAATATGTGGGCAGCCGGAATATGGAGGATACAGCCCTTAAAATTAATTTAGAAGCGGTTGAGGAAATTGCCAGACAGGTTAAGCTTAGAAATATAAGCGGGATTATTTTAATTGATTTCATTGATGTAAAAAAGGAAGAAAGTATTAATCTTATAATAAATAAAGCTAAATCCTTATTTAAGGATGACAAAAACAAGACAAGTGTCATAGGAATGACAAAGCTTAATTTGATGGAAATTACGAGGAAAAAGAACAAGGAAAACTTCTTCAATTTGATAACCGAAGAATGCGGACATTGCGGAGGCAGCGGCAGAATAAGCTCAAAAATATATATATTCATTAAAATAGAAAGTATAATAAAAAACATAAAACTTAATACATCTTCGGAAGCGGTAATTTTAAATGTCGGCAGTTTATTATACAATAAAATAATCAACAGCTGCATGGACATTATTTCTGAAATTGAAAAAAAATATGTTATAAAAATATACATCGAACAGGATGACAAAATTCTTACCGATGACATTATTGTAGGGAAAATGGGGAAACTCGATTTAAAAAATAAGTTGACAAACATTTTATAGTTTGATACAATCTATATCTGTTAGAGCCGCGCGGATCAGGTTAAAACGTAAAGTACCTGCAATGGCGAGACTGGGAAGAGGAGGTAAATTTATGTACGCAATTATTGAAACAGGTGGAAAACAATATAGAGTTCAGGAAGGCGATGTTATAAGAGTTGAAAAAATTGAAATCGCCGACGGAGAAGCAGTAAAATTTGATAAAGTTTTGCTTGTATCCGATGAAGAAAAGTTGAATGTTGGCAAACCATATGTTGACGGAGCTGTAGTTGAAGCGGTGGTTGAAAACCAAGGCAAAGCTAAAAAAATAATCATATTCAAATATAAATCCAAAAAAGACTACAGAAAGAAACAAGGTCATCGTCAGCCATATACACAGGTTAAAATTGAGAAAATAGTTGGATAATATGATTACAGTTACCATATATAGAACCAAGGATGAAATTACGGGTTTTATAATTGAAGGTCATTCGGATTATGCGGAAGAAGGATATGACATAGTGTGTGCTTCGGTTTCGATATTGTCTTATACAGCCTTAAATTCTTTAAATCTTGTAGCGGAAATTGCCGCTGAAAACATTGAGTATGATGTGGACGAGGAAACAGGATTAATGAGTCTGAGAACTTTAGAGAACAATTACAAAACTGATATAGTGTACAGAAACTTCATGGTTGGAATAGAATTATTATTGGACGATTACAGTGATTATATTACACTTAAATTTGAGGAGGTGTAAACATGTTATTGAAATTAAACTTACAGTTATTTGCACATAAAAAAGGTGTTGGTAGCTCTAAAAACGGTAGAGACAGCAATGCTAAGAGATTGGGAGTAAAAAGAACTGACGGTCAATTTGTATTGGCTGGAAACATTCTTGTAAGACAAAGAGGAACTAAGCTTCATCCCGGATTAAATGTAGGCATCGGAAGCGATGACACATTATTTGCCATGGTGGATGGAAAAGTTAAGTTCGAAAGAAAAGACAAAACAAGAAAACAAGTCAGTGTATATCCTGTTGAATTAGAAGCATAATAAATTACAGCACCTACCTTACGGTAGGTGTTTTTATGACCTAACCCCATTGCGCGAGTGATAACGAAGCAGGAATGGATGGCAGGTCAAACGCACAGAGTTCCCAATTTATGCGACGCAAGGAGCAAATAAATTGGTGAATTCCTCTGCGATTTCAGGAAAGGGGTTGAAGAGATATGTTCGTAGATATAGCAAAAATTAGCGTAAAAGCAGGCAAGGGCGGAAACGGCAGCGTTGCATTCAGACGTGAAAAATATATACCCATGGGTGGACCTGCAGGCGGCGACGGCGGCGATGGGGGAAGCATTATTTTAGTTGCCGATGAGGGTCTTCGCACACTCATGGATTTTAGATACAAAAGACATTATCAAGCTGAAAACGGCGAAGACGGAAGAGGAAAAAAACAATACGGTTCTGACGGAAAAAACCTTTATTTAAGGGTTCCCATAGGAACTTTAGTAAAAGACGAAGAAACAGGCATAGTGTTGGCTGACTTAAAAACCCATGGCCGGCAATATGTTGCCGCTAAAGGCGGACACGGAGGGAAGGGAAATGTTAAATTTAAAAATTCCATAAGACGTACTCCGCGTTTTGCCGAGCCGGGAACTAAGGGTGATGAAAGAGATATAATTCTTGAGCTTAAGCTGATTGCGGATGTTGGTTTGATAGGATTTCCCAATGTTGGGAAATCGACAATTTTGGCATCGGTTACAAGCGCCAAGCCTAAAATAGCAAATTACCATTTCACCACGCTGAAGCCAAATCTTGGAGTTGTAAACATTGGAGAGGGTCATAGCTATGTTATGGCAGATATTCCGGGACTTATAGAGGGGGCTTCGGAAGGAGCGGGCTTGGGTCTTGATTTTCTAAGACATGTTGAAAGAACAAAGCTTTTGCTGCATGTTATAGATGCATCAGGTCAGGAAGGAAGGGACCCGGTTGAGGATTTTTATAAAATTAATGATGAATTAAAGCAATACAGCGATAAATTGTCCGAAAAAGAGCAGATTATTGTTTTAAACAAATTAGATTTGCCGGATGCTTCAGATAATATTGAAAGAATCAAAAAGGAATTTTCCGATGAATTCGAAATAATTGAAGTATCTGCCGCAACAGGCAATAATCTTAACTTGCTTAAGAAAAGAGCTTATGAAAGATTGCTTCAAATTGAAGAAGAAATAGAATTTGTTGATGAAGAAGTTGTTGAAAGCTTCTTTGACAAAAAGGAAAGAGATACAATTGTTGTAGCCAAGGAAGAGGACTATTATCTTGCGGAAGGGGATTTTCTTGAACGACTTGTGGCATCAACTAATTTTGATGACTTTGAATCCTTTTCTAATTTTCAGAAGGTTCTTGTTGACAAAGGTGTTATTGAAAAATTAAGAGAACTTGGTGCTAAAGAAGGAGACCTGATCAGTGTATGCGGAGTAGAATTTGACTTCGTAGATTAAGCAGGAACATAATAAATCGGTGAATAATACAGAGATTTAATTATTAAAAAAACAGGAGGAATAATGCTAACGGGAAAACAAAGAAGTTATTTAAAATCATTGGCTAACGGCTTAGATTCAATAATGCAAATCGGCAAGGGCGGAATTACGGAAAATATATTGAGGCAAATTGACGATGCATTGGAAGCCAGAGAGTTAATTAAAATAAATATATTGAATAACAGTATGCTAAATGCTAAGGATACCGCAAATGAAATAGCAGAATCTGTGGGTGCAGAATATGTGCAAAGCATAGGAAACAGATTTGTTTTATACAGGGAATCAAAGGAAAAACTGATAAATATGCCTAAATAGGGGTGCTGTGGCACCCCTATGCTAAAATTAATAAATAACCCGTTAAAAAACCCCGTAATTACACATAGCCTATCACATTATAGTTACTTTCTAATATAATGATACTCCCGGCATAATTAAGAATAGATAAAGATTAATCAATTAATATAAATAAATATAAATTTATTTTATATTTACACATTTTTTACAATATCTGTGTTTAAATAACACAATCTTAGTGTATTATAAACTAAAATAAAAAGGAGGTGATAAAATGATAAAAGGAATATTATTTGACAAAGACGGCACCTTGATAGATTTTTCATTGTGGAGAGATGCTGGAATCAATACTATAAAAAGTATATTGGATGAATATAATTTGAGCAATGATAAGCTTGATAAGGAGCTTCAAAGAGCCATCGGCATAAAAGAAAATGGCGTAGAGCCTTTTGGGGCACTGGCTTACAGCTCCCATGAGGATTTGGCATATGAGCTTCATTTTATACTTAACAAGCATGTGGAAATTGACTTGAATAAGTTTAAAGTACATGTGGGTGAATTGTTAAGAAAAGAAGTTTTAAAGGATAATGTTGAATTTAAGGAAATAGTGGATATCAGAAAGCTATATGAGTATTTGAGTTCAAACAATATTAAGATGGGAATGGCAACGGCGGATACAAAGCAGTCGGCAATGCATATGATAAATAGTCTGAATTTGAATGATTGTTTCGATTTTGTCGGTGCATATGACGGAACAATGAAACGAAAGCCTCACAATGACATGTGCATGAGATTTTGCAGCATGTACGGTTTAAAACCCAATGAGGTTGCAATTGTTGGCGATTCCTACAGTGACATGCTCTTTGCAATTAATTCCGGAGCTACCGGCGTGGGTGTATTGTCCGGAGTCAGCAGCAAAATAAATTTAAAGGATGTAGCTAATGTTATAGTTCCTTCTGTGGAATCTCTGCTGGATGCACAGGTGCTTGAAGCTTTGGATGAAAAAAGTTATGAAGCGAGAGAACTGCGAACTGCATAAGTCTGTGAATTATGAATTAATTCATGGACTTATTTTTTTTCTCAAATTTAGTCATAATTTCTTATATATGGGCAATAATATATATAAAACGTAAAGGGAGATTATTATGAACGAACTTGAGAAAATTAAAAAAATGTACGATAACGGATTTCGGTGTATACGCTATGACGATACAAAGGACGGCGATATGTGCATATATTTCAAAAATTTTGACAATGAAGATTCACGGGCTTTAAGAGTAAAGAATTTCGAACAAAAAATGCAAATAAAGAATTTTATCAGCCAGAATTCTATGAGATAGAAGGGAACCGTGATTATATGCGTTCCCTATTATTAATATGTCCAATTATTTCTTGTCAATCCAAGGCTTCTAATATATAATAGTTAATAAAATGAGGTCTGAGGAGGAAACAATGAATACTGCAGATAAAATTTTTAAGAATATGTGTAAAGACATACTGACAAACGGAGTATGGGATACTGAATATGACGTAAGACCTAAATGGGAGGATAATACGCCTGCTCACACCATCAAGAAGTTTGGTATAGTAAACAGATATAATTTAGAGGAGAGTTTTCCCATTCTTACCCTTAGAAAAACAAATTTTAAAGCTGCCGTTGATGAGCTGTTGTGGATATGGCAGAAAAAATCAAACAATGTGAATGACTTAAACAGCCGAATATGGGATTCCTGGGCAGATGAAAAAGGAACAATAGGAAAGGCATACGGCTATCAGCTAAGTATAAAGCACAAATACAAGGAAGGCGAATTTGACCAGGTAGACAGGGTTTTATATGATTTAAAGAATAATCCCGCGAGCAGAAGAATAATGACAAATATTTATAATTTTCAAGACTTGCACGAAATGAATCTTTATCCCTGCGCCTACAGCATGACATTCAATGTTTCGGGAAACAAGTTAAATGCAATATTAAACCAGCGCTCCCAGGATGTATTGGCAGCCAATAACTGGAATGTGGTGCAATATTCAATATTGGTACATATGATGGCTCAGGTCAGCGGATTGATTGCGGGAGAATTGGTTCATGTAATTGCGGATGCACATATTTACGACAGGCATGTTCCCATAATAGAAGAGCTTATTGAGCAGAAAGAACATGAAGCACCGTCTTTGACAATTGATAAGAGCATTGATGATTTTTATAAATTTACCGTGGACAGCTTTAAATTATCCGATTATGAATTTAATCCTTTTAAAATAAAAGTTCCGATAGCAGTATAAGGAGAAATTATGAAATTAATAGTTGCAGTTGCAAAGAATTGGGCAATTGGTTATCAAGATGGTTTATTGTTTTGCTTGCCTGAGGATATGGCTTTTTTTAAAAAAACAACCAATAACAAGGTAGTGGTAATGGGCAGAAAAACTCTCTTGTCCTTCCCTAACGGCAAGCCGCTAAAAAACAGAGTAAATATATTACTTACTACTGATAAAGATTTTAAGGAAGAGGGCTGCATAGTTGTAAATTCATTTATCGAATTGTTTGAAGAGCTTAAAAAGTATGATGAAGATGATATATTCGTTATAGGCGGCGGCAAAATATACAATGATTTATATCCTTATTGCAGCGAGGCATACATAACCAAGGTGGATGCAATTGTAAATGCCGACACATTTTTACATAATTTTGATTCTGATGATAATTGGTATTTATCATACGCATCAGAAATACACGAAAATAACGGTTTAAAATTTACATTTAACACATACAAAAACAAAGATGTACGAAAATACCTCGGATGATGTGAGAAGGTAAATATAAAAGTGAGATTGGAAGAGGGCAGATAAAAACAGCGTCAATCGGCGCTGTTTTTTATACGGGTTGAAATTTGTACCATTAGGAAAGCCGATTTCCAAAGGTTATAGAAATATATCGGATATACCAACAACTAAATCGTCAAAAACAGATGAAACCAAATTTTCATTTTTACAATAATCTTTATTAGTTTTATATTAATAATCAAACAATGCTGATGCATCAAATAGGATGTCATTTGGTAAACACACTTTATGCTTTTTACAAAATGCATTCACAAATTCACTTGTTGGTTCCTTGTGCTTCTGATATTCTTGTGCAAGTTCGTTTTTTACTTCTTCACGTTTCGAATAAGCCTTTTCTGCATCCACATAAATAATTCCATATAATATACCATATGAAAAGTAAATTTCATATATTTTATCTTTTGAAGAAAATAAGCTAACTTCGACTGTCTCATCATATACTTCATTAATTTCTAAATAAGTATCCTTATAATGTCTTTCTTCTTCCGAAAAAAATTCGGTTACATTTTCCCAATTATTCAAATCTACATACCTCACTTTTAATTTTGACATATTTCAATGCAAGCTTAACAATGTTACGGCTATAAAAACATATATATTTACTTCTTTTCGATACTCTTTATTTGAAATAAAGTATATATTACATTTTCCCATAATTCAAGTTTTATTAAGACTCTTGATAAAAATTATATTATACCTCATGTATTGCTTAACGCTAAAATTTTTCAATAGGTTAATATTTCTCTTGAATTTATACCTATACAAGTGTGAGTTACCTAAGCGAACTACATTACATATTATCGGTCATTCTTTTTATTCTTCATTGAATCACCACTTGATAAATTTTTGTTTAAAAGCTTATTGACTATATACCACTATATAGTTTAGTCTTATTATATAAAGAATACAATATTAAATCATTTATGGGAGGATATAAAAAATGGAGCAGTACCAAATCGTATATGCAGCGTTAAAAAAAATGAATATTTCTTATGAACTTGTTGAGCACCCACCAGCATTGACAACTGAGGAAGCAGACAGCTATATAGAAGGAAAAGAAGGTGTTCGAACAAAGACGTTATTTTTGTGTAATCGTAAAAAGCGTGCATATTATTTAGTCATTATGGATGATGCAAAGCGCTTGGATATGAAGAAACTTGGTGAGCTCATTGGCGAAAAAGGAATGCAGTTTGGTTCAACTGAAAAACTAATGGAAAAAATGTTGCTGCCTCCCGGTGTCGTATCATTATTCGGGCTATTGAACAATACAGAACATGACATTAAGATATTTCTTGACAAAGAAATGTTATCAGAAAAATTTATGAGCTTTCATGCCAATGATAATTCAAAGACTATTTTCATTTCAACCGATGATATGTATAAGTTTATTCATTTATTAGATTATGAATATTCTATAATCAATTTATAATCCTGATTCAGAAATTAATATTTACTAAAATTAATGAATTTATGGTTACTCTGAAATTTAACATAGAATAAAATTAATTTCTGTCTAAATTTTGAAAGGTAGGTGGATTGTATTGCCAATAAAAAATAAGGTGTGATTTCTTAGTTTTTTAAGAAATCACACCTTCAGTTTATTCTAATATAAATCTCTCAAACCCCTGTATATAAGGATTTTCTACTTATCTCTTACCATCAAAAATTGCTGTTAGGTAAATCTTTTTATCTTGCATTGTCAACAACTCCTAATATAAATAATTTATTAAATAGCTTTATGTTGCATAATCCAATTTAAAATACTATTATAATCCATAGTCCCATCGGCAATTGATAATCCTAAATTAATAAGCTCCTGTTGTGTGTAATTTATTTTTTTTTCATTAAGGGTTAGAATCATGAGCATTGACAAAATACCTATACGCTTATTTCCATCTATGAATGCATGGTTTTTTATAAGCCCAAAAGCATATCTTGCCGCTTTTTCCTCTATGCTTGGATACTGTTCAATGTTTTCATATGAAGAAAAAGCACCATATATAGCTGATTCAAGTAATCCTCTATCACGTAATCCATCATGACCTCACGTTGCCTTAATTATCTTTTTGTGTAAATTAATAATTTCCTCAACAGTTAAAAATATCATTTTGCCAACACCTTGAAAGCTTCTAGGTTATCCTCAATAATTTTATTGGCAGTGTTATCAATTTTACGTTTTCTTTCTTCTATTAATGCTCCGATTTCTTCATATTCGTTAAACTCAACAACAATATATTTCGGCTTATTATTTTTCATAATAACAGCCATTCCTTCCTTTTCTACCAATCGAACTACTTTAGAAAAATTTTGATTTGCATCAGTCATTGGTACTATAGAATTTGTATTAATAATCATAAATATCACCTCACTATTATTATATAATTATTATAGGATAAAATCAACCTAAATATTTATCGGATAACAAATCGATTGTTATAACATAGAATTTTGGGGACGGACCTTAAAATGCATTTTGAAAGTCATTTTAAGGCACGTCCCAAAAGTTTAATTATATAAAGGCGATTCAGCCCAATACATTGCATCAATTATATCAGCATTGCTAATTAGACACATCTTTATACCATTATCATACAATTTTTGAATCGTTTCAACTATTTCAAATTCTACATTAATAAGTGCATTTTTCATTCTTTCTTTTCTAAAGGTTAACAATTTCTTTTTCTGTACTTCATTTACCGTCAATGGCATGATATCAACAATTTCATTGATAATCTCCTCTGGACTATTCATATTGCCCATTGCTCTTCTTTTATATATCTTTTCATTTTCTGTATATAACTCCCATTTCTTAACAGATAATCCTATTACATCATTTTCATTCTGTTGCAAATGATATTTAGGTGTAATCAAAGTAAAAAATAAGTCAAAAAATATTGCTTCAATGTCCTGCATGTTAATATTTCTCCCATAATCAGTCTAAATTTATCTATCGCTTTTCTTAAATAAAGAAGTACTATTAATCAATATTGATACTATTGTAAGAACCCATAACGCTTTTGACATAGTAGGAACAACATCCATCAATGCATACCAATCTTCATTTAAAACCCATTTTGCATCTACACTATAGAATGCGCACAGTGTTAAGGCTGTCAATGACAAACTGATAAATCTAAACCACTTTGCATCTTGATTTTTTGTACTCCAAACAACATTTAATATTGCTGTGATGATTGCAGCAACTCCTAATACCATCCACATAAGTTTATCCTCCCACAAATTCCTGTTTAAACCATGCTATCAAAGTACACATCTTTATATGTTTTGTTTTTTAGTATATTACCCAAACCACTACCAAATTCCACTTTATTAACTATTTATGTTTATAAAGATTTATGTGCGAAGGAAATCAACTTATTATATAAGTAAACATCGCGTTTATCAAAATATTCATTTGTAAATTTATCAATAGAAAACCATTCAACTCCACTATTTTCATCTGAGCAAATTCGCACCTCATTATTCTCATCTGCTAGTATAATATAAGCAACGGATAAATGCAGGTGCACATTTACATATTTAGATTTTCTAACATGCCCAAATACTGGAAGTATATCAATTGAAGCTATTCTATCGGTTAATGGATAAATATTAGTAATACCCGTTTCTTCTGTAGCTTCTTTTATTGAAACATATAACAAATCTTCATCGCCATCTGCATGTCCGCCTGTCCAAGACCAAACATTTCGTATATTATGATGTACTAACAATACCTTATCTAGAGTTTTATTCATAATAAATCCAGAACTTGTTATATGTGCGATTTTATTATCTCTTAGTAAAACATTATTTCCAAAATGTTCAATATAGTCTAATATAACTTTTTTATCCTGTACCTCCTGTTCATTAACAGGATTATAATCTTCTATAGCCTTTATATACTCCACGATATCTCCTCCTAGTATTTTAATACATCTCATTTAGTTTGTTATCGCCACCAAAATCCATTTGTGTTTTATATGTACGGCTATTTTCCAAACCTCGAATATACCTAATCTAATGTTAATCTCCTCCAAACCCGGCCAAATTTCATACAAATATTTTAACATAAAGTGTTCCATAATTAAACTAAAAAAGTGTTCCATAATAGCTATTTTTATCTCAACTTTATTTCCAATCTTATTGTTTAAGCAAAAAATAAGGTGTTATTTCTTAGTTTTTTAAGAAATAACACCTTTAGTTTATTCTAATATAAAGCTCTCAAACCCTTGGTATATAAAGTTTTTTTAATTATCAACCGCCATTTTTAAGCCTTATTTCGTTTTGCTCTAATTTTCGTATCAATATAATCACTCCATTTATTTTTGTGATTTCCCTGCGAATAGAACAAGGTATGAACTAATGTGCATATCCCTGTTTTTTAAGTATTTCATATTATTTGTATACAATTTTCCTGATCGTTTCCGGTGAAAGACAGTATTCTTCTGCAAGTTCTTCTACGCTTACCTTGTTAAAAAATTTATTTCTAATTTCTTCATTTCGTTGTTTGTAGAAAATTCTTGCCCCAGAATCATGCCCCCATCTTTTTCTATCAATATTGCTTGGAATATACAAAGTTTCGCCCGAAGCATACTTCTGTATCTCTTTGAGCAACTCGTCGGGTAAAATGTCTGATGCATTTCTATATTTCATTAAATGCACCCCGCTAACTATTTTTTACTAAAAATTGTTCAAGTGTATCATATTTATTTATAGAAACACCATGGCTTTCAATTTCAGAAATAATATACATTTCCAATTCTTGCGCTCTTTGCTTAAGTAAAATTAAATTTTCCGGCTCAAAGCTTCCTAATAAATCCATTTCCATTAGCCCAAATTCTTCTTTAATAATATTAAGTTCATATTGTAAACTGAGAGCTTCATTAAAAGCTTTTCGGTAATCACTCGCAGTACAATAATAGTAAAGCCTTCTCCACACTAAAGATAACTCTTCATACCATGCTGCCAAATCCTTATAAACAGGAGTTTTTAATTTTTCAGTTTTTGGCGGTCTGTGTGCTTCAATAAACTTTCGTGTTGTACTGATGATTTCATAACAAAGTTTTTTCAAATCTTCAATAGATTTAGCTATGATAATATCTTCAAAATAAGTGATGAAATTATCAGGTATTTCTTTCATCTGTGATAATTCTGAAGTTTCTAATTCAAGGGTTTGCTTAAAATATGTTCCATTCATGCAAGCAACTGCAATAGATAAATAGTGGGAAATAAGTCCTGATCCCATTTTAACCTTATAAAATGAATCCTCGAACATTACCGTACGATAAATTTCCATAGCTGTATCTAATTTTAACAGAGCTTTTTTAAACATGAAATTATTATCTTTAAGGTTTAATATCAGTTTTTCCTGAAATTCCGCAAATCGCTTTTTATCGTCTTCATTGCGTGAATACAGAATTATAGCATCAGCTAAGCCCTTTGTGAAATCATCATTGAATTCTGCCATATTTTCTATACGTTTCCAGGAGCGGGGATATAAGTCATGACCTACACCATCAATGATAAAGGTTTGAGCAAGCTTATTTCCGTTATCATTTGCAGGTACAAAGTAATCAAAGCATTCACCATGACAGTCATTTTTTAATGCATGCCCTGAAATTCCTATGAGTAAAGCAATATCATTCTTATATTTTTCTTGTATTTGAGTAATAGCCCAGTTTGTTAATTCTTTTTGTGTTGGTTTCATAAATACACCTCTTTTAAATTAAGTTAAGGAAAAGGCCTTTTTCTTATAAAATAAGTATATATAAATATGATTATAAAAACAATGCCGAGATTCATTATAAAAATTTCAACCAACGATTTTTGCACAATATGAAATACTTTACCGCCGAAAGCATACTGTAAATAATATCCTACATAATAAATTACAGTATTTTATACTTTTTCATGAGTGTGTTTTCCTAAATTTCTGAAAGGCAGCAGATGCATCCTGTATATTGCCTTTTTCTATATCATTGTATCCTTCTTTTAGTTTTGCATGAATTTCTTCTGTTGTCATCAAATCAGCATTTATTGAAGCCGGTGGTTTAGGAAGTGTTACAGCAAAAGGTATTCCACCTGTCATTGAAATTTGCTTTAGATAAATATCTATTGCTGTAGACATAGGTATGCCAAGTTGTGATAGAACTTCTTCTGCTTTTCTTTTTACATCAGGATTAACTCTCAAATTTAAAGTTGTAGTTTTTTCCATGTTAATCATCTCCTTGTAATAATATTGTAACGCCCTCGTCGTTACTTTTCAATATATAATTTTGACAATTTTAAAAGATTTAATGTAAAAACTTCTGATGAAGCGTTACAAGGAAGCTTTTTTGGTATGTACATTCATATAAGTTCATTTAAAATCAACAAATATTTATAAAGTCGCATTTTAATGCCTCCAAATTTTATACAAATATTCTAACATAAAGTGTTTCATAATAGCTGTTTTTATCTCAACTTTATTTCCAATCTTATCGTTTTAACAAAAAACAAGGTGTTATTTCTTAGTTTTTTAAGAAATAACACCTTTAGTTCATTTTAATATAAATCTCTCAAACCCTTGGTATATAAGGTTTTTCTACTTATCTCTTACCACTTTTGGACCGTCTTGCGTTTGGTCTTTGTTGCTAATGACGGCCTGTGCAGCAGCTAACCTTGCTACCGGCACTCTGAACGGAGAGCATGATACATAGTCGAGTCCTGCTTTGTGGAAGAATTCAACTGATGCGGGGTCTCCTCCATGTTCTCCGCAAACTCCTAAGTGAAGATGTTCTTTTGCAGTTCTTCCTAATTTAACGGCTGTTTCTACTAAGCTGCCAACGCCTTCTTGGTCAATTGTCTGGAAGGGGTCTTGTTCTAAGATGCCTGCATCCTTGTAGTCTTCCAAGAATTTGCCTGCATCATCTCTCGAATAACCGAATGTCATCTGAGTAAGGTCGTTTGTGCCGAAGGAGAAGAAATCTGCATATTCTGCGATTTCATCAGCTACAATACATGCTCTTGGTATTTCAATCATTGTTCCGACCAAATAATCAAGACTTGCATTCATTTCCTTTATTGTTTGCTCTGCAATTTCTATTATTAGTTTTCTTAGTATTTTGAGTTCTTCCTTCTTGCCAACCAATGGTACCATTATTTCAGGAACTATATTGATATTTTCTTCCCTTGATACTTCAATTGCAGCTTCGATTATTGCCCTTGTCTGCATTTTTGCTATTTCCGGGAAAGATATTGCGAGACGGCAGCCCCTGTGACCTAACATTGGATTAAATTCAGCCAAGCTGTTAATCTTTTCTTTTAGCTTAAATACGGGAACATTCATAGCTTCAGCCAATTCCTTTATATCGCCTTCATCTGTGGGTATAAACTCATGAAGAGGCGGATCAAGAAGTCTTATGGTAACCGGGCGTACACCCATCACTCTGAATATTTCCTTGAAGTCATTTTTCTGCATTGGTAAAATTTCTGCCAAGGCTTTTTCTCTTTGTTCCAATGTATCGGAAATAATCATTTTTCTAACGGAGAATATACGGCTTTCTTCGAAAAACATATGCTCAGTTCTGCATAGTCCTATACCTTCTGCTCCGAATTTAATAGCTGTAGCCGAATCATGGGGTGTATCGGCATTTGTACGGATTCCAAGTTTTCTGAATTCATCTGCCCAATCCATTAATTTTTCAAAATTGCCTGATATATTAGCATCGACTGTTTTGATTATTCCTTTATAAACACTTCCCGTTGAACCGTCGAGAGAAATATAATCTCCTTCATTGAAAACTTCTTTGTTCACAGTCATTGTTTTATTTTTTTCATCTACATTTACTGATTCACAGCCGGCAACACAGCATTTACCCATTCCTCTTGCTACAACGGCAGCATGGGATGTCATTCCTCCCCTTGAAGTAAGAATACCCTTAGCTTTGTTCATTCCTTCAATATCCTCGGGAGATGTTTCTTTTCTAACAAGAATTGTTGCTTCGCCTTTCAATGATGCGGCAACCGCTTCTTCGGCAGTAAAATATATTTTGCCTGATGCGGCTCCGGGCGATGCAGGAAGACCTTTGGCAATAGAAGCAGATTTTTTCAGTTCATCAGGATCAAACTTAGGATGCAGAAGCTGATCCAATGATTTTGGGTCAACTCTCATAACTGCTTCTTCCTTGCTTAACAATCCTTCCTCAACCAATTCAACGGCAACTCTTAATGCTGCTTCCGCCGTTCTTTTTCCGGAGCGTGTTTGAAGCATGAATAATTTACCCTGCTCAATCGTAAATTCAATATCCTGCATATCCCTGTAATGCAGTTCCAATGTATGAGCGGTGCTTATGAATTCATCATATATTTCAGGCATAATTCCTTGCAGTTTATCAATTGTAAGAGGAGTGCGAATACCTGCAACAACATCTTCGCCTTGTGCGTTGATTAAAAATTCACCGAATACCTTCTTTTCTCCCGTGGACGGATTTCTTGTAAATGCAACACCCGTACCTGAAGTGTCACCCATATTTCCATATACCATGGACTGAACATTTACTGCTGTTCCTATGTCATGAGGTATATCGTATAAGTTTCTGTAGGTAATGGCTCTTTGATTGTTCCATGATTTAAAAACCGCTTCCACTGCCATTAAAAGCTGTTTTTCAGGATTTTCCGGAAAGTCCTCGTTAATTTCATTTTTATAAATTATTTTAAATTCCTGTACAAGCTCCTTTAAATCATCTGCAGTTAATTCGGTATCATATACATAGCTGTTTTTTTCTTTTTTGCCTTCAAGGGCATTGTCAAATAAATATTTTGGAATTTCTAAAACAACATCGCCGAACATTTGGATAAATCGTCTGTAGCTGTCGTACGCAAAACGTGGATTTTCTGTTTTTCTTGCAATACCTTCAACGGTTTCATCGTTTAATCCTAAGTTTAAAATTGTGTCCATCATACCCGGCATTGAAAATTTGGCACCTGAACGAACTGAAACCAATAGGGGGTTTCCGGCATCCCCGAATGCTTTGCCTGTTTGTTCTTCAAGAACAGACAAATAATATCTTATTTGCTTGATGATTTCTTCGGTTAACTTTTCTCCTTGATTGTAGAATTCCGTGCATGCTTCCGTGGTTACAGTAAATCCTTGAGGGACAGGCAGTCCGATATTGGTCATTTCGGCTAAATTGGCACCTTTTCCTCCTAATAAGCTTTTTTGAGAAGCACTTCCTTCTTTGAATAAATAAACCCATTTCTTATTCATATAGACCTCCATATTTCATAGATTTTCCTAATAATGATTATTTCGACAATTCTGATTAATATAGAATTATTTCTAATGTAAAAAGCGCTTAAATAAGCGTAATTTTTAAATTTATCAACTTCGTTTTTTTGAATTATATAGACAATAATATATAATAAAATTTGGAAAAAGTACAGTGTTATTTCTAAAAAATCAAAAATATTATAATAGCTTTGACATACCTGTTAAAAAATAATATAATTGATAATAATGCATTTTATTAAATTCAATGCATAGTGAGGTTGTAATGAAGTTATTAGATAATATTAATACACCGCAGGATATTAAACATTTGGATAAAGATGAATTAAACATTCTTTGCGGTGAATTGAGAGAATATGTTATAGAAAGTGTTTCAAAAACGGGAGGGCATCTTGCATCGAACTTAGGGGTGGTAGAGCTTACCGTTGCACTTCACCGGGTTTTTAACACTCCCGATGACAAAATTGTATGGGATGTGGGACACCAGACTTATATACATAAAATTCTTACCGGAAGAAAAAATGAAATGCCAACATTAAGGCAGTTTAATGGCTTAAGCGGATTTCCAAAAAGAAGTGAAAGCATATACGATGTTTTTGATACAGGACACAGCAGTACTTCTCTTTCCGCGGCAATAGGCATGGCAAGGGCAAGAGATTTAAAAAAAGAAAACTATGAAATAGTTGCGGTGATAGGCGACGGTGCACTTACCGGAGGGATGGCTCTTGAAGCCTTAAACGATGCGGGGAGAAGTAATACTAAGCTTTTAATAATTTTAAACGACAATGAAATGTCCATATCAAAAAATGTCGGAGGATTATCTCGTTATTTAAGCAGAATCAGAACCACCAAAGGATATTTGTCAACAAAAAAAGATGTGGAAAAACTATTAAATAAAACGGTTGTCGGCGGAAAGATTAAATCATTTTTAAAAAGAGCAAAGGACGGCATCAAGCAAATAGTAGTTCCGGGGATGCTCTTTGAAGAGCTTGGACTTACATACATGGGACCTGTAGATGGTCACAATATATATGAAATTATAGAGAATCTGGAAATAGCAAAAAATATTGACGGCCCTTTAATAATGCATGTTATTACAAAAAAAGGGAAAGGTTATAAGTTTGCCGAAGAAAGACCGAACGAATTTCACGGTGTTTCCTCTTTTAACATAGAAACCGGTGAAAGACTGAAGAAATCTTCTCAAACCTTTTCGAATTTCTTTGGTATAAAAATGTGTGAAATAGCAGAGAAGAATGAAAATGTGGCCGCAATTACCGCAGCTATGACTGACGGTACAGGTCTTACGGATTTTGCAAAAAAATTTCCAAGAAGAATTTACGATGCCGGCATTGCGGAGCAGCATGCGGTTACAATGGCTGCAGGTCTTGCGGTAAGCGGCATTGTTCCTGTGGTTGCGATTTATTCATCATTTCTGCAAAGAGCATACGATCAGGTTATCCATGATGTTGCGCTTCAAAATCTTCATGTTGTTTTTGCAATTGACAGAGCAGGCTTGGTGGGAGATGACGGTGAAACACACCAGGGAGTGTTTGATGAAGGGTTTTTAAGCTTAATTCCTAATATGACGGTGTTATCTCCTGCTGATTACAGGGAATTCGGGAATATGCTTGAGTTTGCGGTTTCGTCGGATGGACCTGTTGCTATCAGATATCCAAGAGGGAGCATGAATGGAAATATCAATAACAGTACCCATGAGATAATATTAGGCAAAGGCTTCATAGCAGAAGAAGGACAAGATATAACCATAGCCGCAGCCGGGAGAATGGTTAAAACCGCATTGGAAGTAAGGGAAATTTTAAAAACGGAAAATATAGACTCTGAGGTTATTAATTTAAGATTCATAAAACCTTTTGACAAAGAGCTTATTATAAAATCCGTTAATAAAACAAAGGCATTAGTAATAATTGACGAAGCCCCCGTATATAGCTCCTATGGTATGAATATTTGTAAAATAATACCTAAAGATGTTGATGTATTGCTAAAAACACTGCCGGACGAATTTATAAAACAAGGCTCGATAGAGGAGCTTTTAAAAGAAAATAAATTAGATGCAGACTCAATAGCTGCGGATATAATTAAGTGGAGGAGAAAATGAAACCGATAATAGGAGTAACAGTTGATAAAACTATAAATGACTGCGGTTACAGCTACGAGAGAATTAACGAATGTAACTTAAAAGCGTTGACTGCTTCAGGCGCAATACCCTTAATGCTTCCGATTACAGGAGAGGAAGAATTAATCGATGAGTATTTAAAAATAGTTGACGGACTTTATTTCAGCGGCGGAAACGATATAAGTCCGCTTATTTTCGGAGAAGATCCCATAAAAGAAATACACGAAATAGATTACAGCAGAGATGAGTTTGAAATAAAATTATTTAAAAAAGCAGCTTCAAAAAATATGCCCATACTTGGAATTTGCAGAGGTGAACAGATTATAAACGTGGCGGCGGGCGGTACTTTATATCAGGATATCTATGCTCAAAAAGAAGGCACAAACGGACATTCTCCAAGTTTTTCCTCAGGCGGACATGCGCATCATAAAGTAAAAATAATTAAAGACTCAAAATTATATAATATGTTACAAGCGGATGAATTAAATGTAAATTCATTCCATCATCAGTCGGTAAAAAATATCGCTGAAGGATTTAAGGTTACAGCTTATGCAGAAGACGGAATAATCGAAGCGGTAGAATCTGTAAATCATTCCTTTATAATCGGAGTACAGTGGCATCCGGAATTAATGTATGAAAGATATACCGTATTTTTAAAGATATTTGAAGCATTGGCGAATGCCTGTTTAAAGAAAGCATAGAGTACCGAAGAATTCAAGAAAGGCATTCTCCGTATAACCGGTTGATTGCCTTTTTATATGAGCAAATATTTTAGTGAGAATAGATTGAGTATACCATAACAAAATTGTGTATTTTGATTAAATATAAAATTAATAGAAAATGTATTATTTGCTATTGAAATTATAAGCGTTTTAATTTAATATTATAATTAAAGATATTGAATATTATTTCAGAAAAATGTTCACGATCAAAAAATAAAGGGGATTTGAAGATGAATAAAATAGAAATAGTAATTGGTGATAAAAAGTACAACGTAAAAACTGATGAAAGTCCCGAATATGTTAGAAAAATTGAATCTGTTCTAAACGATCAAATTAATATAATTGCAAATCAAAACAAGCGTTTTAACGATATAGACAAATTAATTCTGTCATCCTTTGTAATTGTTGACAAATATATGAAGCTTACCAATGAAGTTTTAGAATACAAAAAGGAAATATGCGAAGAAATTCAAGCTTTAAAAGAAGCAAGGGAGTTATCGGACAAAGAAAAGGAAGAAGCAGTAAACAAGGCAGCGGAAGCCGTAATCGAAAAGGAAAGATTCAAGGAAAAATTACTGGCAAGGGATAATGACCGGGAATATTTGAATTCACAAATATCTAAGCAGCAGGAAAGAGTAAGCGAACAGGAACAGCAGCTTTTAAAAAGTGAAATGCTTATAAATGAATTGAAGCTTAAAAATGAAGAGTTAAACGAAATCAATGATGAATTATCCAAGGAAAGAGAAAACTTTACAAAAGAAATAAGCTTTATGAATAATACAAAGAGCAGTTTAAACGGAAGAATTTCAAAGCTGCAGTTAAAGCTTAACGAAAAGGAGCAGGAAGTAATAAAGCTTGAAAAAAATATAAGGGAACTTAAAAGCACAATTGATGACAAATCGCAAAAAATATTTAATTTCAGCGATGAGCAGCAAAAAATGAATTTATTGGTTGAAGCAAAAGAAAAAGATGTTGATTCTTTAGCAAATAAAATTAGTATGCTTCAAAATAAGCTTAACGACAAGGACCAAATAATTTTTTCTAAAGATAAGCTGATAAATGATTTAAAAATCAATGAGGATTTATTTAAAGAAAAATATGAATCAATTAACGATGAAAAAGAAAAATATTTGGAAGAGCTTTTAATGTTAAACAGCGACAAGGAAAGTCTTGTTAATAATATAAATCAGCTGCAGGAAAAACTGAACAGAAAAGAAGCGGAAAACTTCCAGAATCAGTTGGAAATTAATCAGCTGAAAAAAGAAAATACAGAGCTTTTGGAACTTTTGGACGAAGAAACAGCAAAATAGTGGTAGGTCATTCGCAATTAGCGCCAAATTTATGTGAGTGATTACGATCAGATAAATTTGTGTGAGAAACTGCGTAACATTGAGAACGCATCAGCGTTCTTTTTTAAAAAGGAGTAAAAATGAGTGTAGAATTATTAGCACCTGCCGGAAGTATTGAATCGTTTTATGCGGCGGTAAACAGCGGAGCAGATTCAGTGTATTTAGGCGGGAAATTTTTTAACGCAAGACATAATTCAATAAATTTCGATAACGAGGAAATGAAGAGCATAATTAAGTATGCGCATAACAAGGGTGTCAAGGTATATGTTACCATGAATACGGTTTTAAAGGATACTGAAATTATAGACGCTTTAAACTATGCAATATTTTTGTATGAAAATGATGCGGATGCGGTAATAGTTCAGGACTTGGGACTATTATACCTGATAAACAAATATTTACCTGATTTTCCCGTCAGTATCAGCACACAGGCGGCGGTTTACGATGAATACGGAGTTAAATTTTTTGAGGATTTTAATGTCGGAAAGGTAATCATGGCAAGAGAACTTTCCTTACAGCAGCTTAAAGAAGCCGTGAAAAATACAAATACCGATTTGGAAGTATTTATTCACGGAGCACTTTGCATGTGCTATTCGGGTCAATGCTATATGTCAAGCTTTTTGGGAGGCAGAAGCGGCAATCGGGGAAAATGTGCACAGCCATGCAGATTAAATTACAGCTTTTATGATGTTGAGCAAAATCAGGAGGTTGAAGATTTCGAAACTATGCCTCTGCTGAGCTTGAAGGATTTTATAGCAGGGGACAGCATACATGAGCTTATTGAAGCGGGAGTAAAAGCATTCAAAATAGAAGGCAGAATGAAGGGTCCTGCATACACATCTTCTGTTGTGGAATACTACAGACAAATAATTGATAATTATTACAGCGGTAAGAACGTTGATACAGCTTGCTTAAGGGACAAAGCAATTGCAACATTCAGCAGAGGAAATACAAACGGATATTTAATTCCTTCAAAGGATGATGAAATGTTTGCAAAATTAAGCTCAGGCATTAAGGGAGAAAATATTGAGGAAATAGAAGAAGACGTTAAGGAAAAAGCGCAGGAATTTTCAAAGTTCAGGAGAAATAAAATAAGTTTATGCATATATTTAAAAATAGGTGAGCAAGCAGTATTGGAGCTATCCGACGGCAAAAATACCGTAACGGTAAAAAGTGACGAAGTATGCGAAATAAGCGTTAAAAATCCCGCAACAGATGAAATAATCAAGGAGCAGCTGTCAAAGCTTGGAAATACTATTTATGAATTAGATAGGCTGAAAATCGAAAAGGATAGCGGAGTATTTATAAGAAAAAGCACATTGAATCAATTAAGGCGAGATGCCGTCGAAATTTTATATGAAAAATGCGGCAGGTTCTATGACAGGAATGATGTTCCGACACTCTGCTACGATGATATTTTCCCGTTTAACAAAAAGGAAGATACATCGCCGAAATTAAGTCTTAAAATCAACAGTATCGATGAAATTCAATTCGCCGAGAGCAAGGTTAAGCGATTGTATGTTCCGTATTATTTGAATATGGAAGACGCAAAAAATATAAAGGCTGAAAAGTATTTATGGCTGCCTAATATTATATCAAAGGAAAATTATAATGTTTTAAAGGATAATTTGGATGTATATGAAAAAATATTTGACGGTGTATGTGTAAACAATGTAGGAAGCTTTTATTTCTTTAAGAAATACAGCAGGCTTAAAATTCACTGCGGGCCATTTTTTAATATAATAAATACTTTTTCCGCAGAACTTTTAAAGAAAAAAGGAGCAGATAGCTTTACATTTTCAGTGGAAGCAAATATCAGGGATATGGAAAGTATAATGAAGCACACTGAGCTAAGTTCGGAAATTGTTGCGCATGAATACGTTCAGCTTATGGTTATGAAAAATTGTCCCATGTCAATGCTGAAAAATTGCAAGAATTTACATGATTGTGAAAAATGCAGCTACAGAAACAAGTATATGCTAAAGGACAGAAAGGGTGTTTATTTCAATATAGAAAGAGATAACAGGCTAACTCATATATACAACAGTGTTCCGCTCACACTTATTGGAAAAACCCGTGACTTCGTCGATGAAAATATAGAATACTTTTTTGTGGACACAAAATTTTTAAATGATGCGGAGGAAGTAATAGACACACTTTACTGTGAAATAAACGGAGTAAGAACTTCTGATATATTGAAGGAAAACAGCTTTACAAGAGGTCACTACTTGAAAAATATCCTGTAGCGGTATGGGGACACACCTTTACTATAGGGAAAACCCATGAGGGTATAAGGAATGTCCCCGAATAGTTGGGACACACCCCTTGTCATTCTGAACCGCAGGTGAAGAATCTATATTGGATGACAAAATCAGAAAGGGAGTACAATGAAGCAAAAATCTAAATCAGTTTTGGAATTTGATAAAATAATTGAAAGGGTTGCCCAATTTGCAGAAACAAAAAAGGGAAAGGAAGAAGTATACAAATTAGACGTATCCTCTAACCCCGAAGGTGTTAAATTCAAGCAAGAGCAAACAGCGCAGGCACTTTCAATAATTATTGAAAAAGGTTCGCCTCCCATGGGGGGAATATCGGATATAAAGGAATATGTAAAAAGAGGAGCAGTCGGAGGTATTATATCTCTACGCGGACTTACAAACTGCGCCGATACGTTAAGAGCAGCAAGATTGTTGAAAAACTATGTTCTTCTTAACAATAATGACAGAACTTATGACTTGCTGGAAAAACTATGTGAAGATATTTATACAAATAAAGATATTGAGGATAAAATCTTTTCGGTTATTATAAGCGAAGAAGAAATCGCCGATGATGCAAGCCCCGAGCTTAAAAAAATCCGGAGAGAAATTCAAATAAAAAACAATTCGATAAAAAACAAAATAAATTCAATCGTGAGCTCTTCATCAATGCAGAAATATCTGCAGGAAGCAATAGTAACAATGCGAAATGACAGATATGTAATTCCTGTTAGAAAAGAATACAGGAGTATGGTCAGGGGTATAATTCACGACCAGTCTTCAACAGGCTCCACACTTTTTATTGAGCCTATGGCAGTAGTGGAAATGACCAACGAAATTGCTAATTTAAAAATTGAAGAAAAAAAAGAAATTGAGCGTATTCTCTTGGAGCTGAGTATGATGATAGGCGATATAAGCGGAGAAATGCTTAATAATCAGGAAATTTTAAAGGATTTGGACTTTATATTTGCCAAGGGCAAGTATGCCATAAGCATTAACGGGGTGGAGCCAAGAGTAAATGACAGAGGATATATTCGAATAAAAAAAGGAAGACATCCTCTCATTGACCCACAGCTGGTAGTACCCATTGATGCAGTATTAGGTGATGAATATACAACACTAATAATAACAGGACCCAATACGGGAGGAAAAACTGTTTCATTAAAGACCCTGGGGCTTTTTACGCTTATGGGAATGGCAGGGCTTCATCTTCCTGCCGAATATGGTACGGAAATATCTGTTTTCAGTTCGGTTTATGCCGATATTGGAGATGAGCAAAGCATAGAGCAGAGCCTCAGTACGTTTTCTTCTCATATGACAAATATTGTGAAAATATTAAAAGAAGTCGATGAAAAATCATTTGTACTTTTCGATGAGCTTGGTGCGGGAACAGACCCGACGGAAGGAGCCGCATTGGCAATTGCAATACTTGATACGCTCCATGAACGGAAAATCGTGACTGCCGCAACAACACATTACTCAGAGCTTAAATTATATGCACTTACTACAGAGGGAGTTATAAACGGAAGCGTTGAATTCAATATTGAAACACTTAGCCCAACCTACAAGCTTTTAATTGGAGTGCCGGGAAAATCCAATGCATTTGAAATATCAAAAAAATTAGGTCTCAATTCTGATATCATTCAAAAGGCAAAACAAAATATAGAAACGGATAAAATTGAATTTGAAGATGCATTAAAGCAAATTGAGGAAAACCGTATTTATATTGAGGAAAAGAAACAGGAAATGGACAGACTTGATTTAGAAAGCAAGAAAAAGCACAGCGACTTTTTATCCAAGGAGAGAAAATCTCTTGAAAAAAGCGAAAAGCTGATAGATGAAGCTAACTATGAGGCAAGAAAAATAGTAGAGAATGCCAAAAGAGAAGCTGCTGAAATTATCAAGGAATTAAGAAAATTAAACCTTGAGATGGATAAGGATAAAAACCGGCGCGCAAATGAACTAAGACAATCATTAAATGATAAAACAAAGGAGCTTACCGAAAATATTTATTCAGATATAATCGAGGAAGAAGATACATATGATACGGCATCACCTTTAAAAACAGGGGATGCGGTAACGGTAAAAAGCTTAAACCAAAAAGGATTTATTATTTCGGATGTGGATGATTCTCAAACAGTAATGGTTCAAATTGGGCTGATAAAAACAAAGGTTAAAAAATCGGACTTAATAAAAATTAAATCCGAAGAAGAAGTAAAACAAAAAAGCAGTACTTCAAGAATGGTAAGATTAAAAACATCTTCAATCAATCCTGTAATTGATATAAGAGGATACAATCTTGATGAAGCATTGTTAGAGCTTGATAAATATTTGGATGATGCCTTTATGTCAAATTTAAACGAAGTTCAGGTAATTCACGGCAAAGGGATGGGTATACTTCGCGAAGGTGTAACTCAGTTTCTTAAAAAGCATAAGCACGTTAAAGAATCAAGGCTTGGTACATTCAATGAAGGCGGTGACGGAGTAACAATCGTTAAATTTAAATAAAGACGAATCATTTCTTTAATCATTTTAATCATTTTTGTTACACAAAAATAATATTATACGTTATCGTTTGCTGATGATTTATGCTATAATGTTTTTTAATATAGGAGGTGTTTATTTGGAAGATAGAGCCTTAGAATTAATGGAAAAAATGTATACGCAGATGCAACAAGGGTTTAGCGAAATAAGACATGACATAGATGGTATCAAAAAAGATATAACCGATATAAAATCAGACATAAGTGGCATGAAGTTTGACATAAACGGTATGAAAATCGACATAAGCGGTATGAAAGAAGATATAAAGGGAATCAGACAAGATTTAGATGAAGTAAAACAAGACGTAAAAGAAGTAAAACAAAAGGTTATGCATATTGAAACCGACCATGGCAAAAAGCTTTCGGTGCTATTTGACGGATATAAGCAAAACTCTGAAAAATTAGATAGGATTCAGGAAGAAGTATCCAGACACGAGGAAATAATTTTAAGAAGAGTAAAGTAAAAATCAAGTTTTATGAACGGGAAAGCTCGGCAAAATGCCGGGCTTAAATTTACCATAAATAAAAAAATAATTGAACGTTTGGAGGAAATATGGATAGAGAAATAGTAAGGCTTGATATGACCAAGGATTTTGAAGCATTTGAAGAATTGTCGGTAATTTCTTTCGGTGAAGCAACAAACTCAAAGAAAGAAATGTATGAATGGCTGTTCGAAAAGAATCCTTACAATAAATCAGGGAATATGATGTATTTGTTAAAAGAAGGAGATAAGGTTATAGGATGCGACGGACTTTTGCCCAATGAGCTGTATGTTAACGGAAAAACCTTGTTAACGGCGCACTCTGTTAAATCAATGACCCATCCGGATTACAAAAAGCAGGGAATATTTAGAATGATGACGGAAAATTCTTGTGAAAGGGGAAGACAGGACGGTGTGGATGTGGTAATAGGACTTGCCAATGACCAATCATATCCTGCTTATAAAAGATTCGGCTGGCCTACACTTTTTGAAAAGGAAGTATATGTAAAGCCAATTCTGATTAATAATATTTTAAAAAGAAGAATTAAAATCGGAGCTTTAGCGGAGCTTGGCAATTCAATATATGTCGCATTTATGAAAAACAAGCTTAAAGGAAGTATGGATAAAGAAATTCAATTTGAAATATTGAATAAGGTTCCAAGGGAAGTTCAAGAATGCTGGGACAAATATAAATCAAAGTACAATGTTCTATTGGTAAAAGATTATAAATACTTAAATTACAGATACAATGAAAGACCGGATATCAATTATGTGACTGTTCTTGCGAGACATAATAAAGAAATCATCGGCTTTGCAATACTTCATAATGCGGTTGCAAACGGCTCTAAAATGACATCGGCAGTTGAATTTTTCACAGACCCCGGCAGTGAAAGATATATAAAAGCATTGGCAAACGGAATTGCAAAATATTGCTATGACAAGGGACTTGAATATGCCGTTGTCGGAACCGGGCTGTACGGCTCATACAGGGATGTTCTTTTAAAAAATGGATTCATGGTAACAAGGAAGCCTCCAAAAAACAATATGATGATTGCTCATATTTTATCTGACAAAGTAACGTTAGATGAAATAACAGGTCATGAAAAATGGCATATAACTCAGGGAGACGGTGAAACAGAGCTTGACTTATAAAGGAATTAAAAATAAAGGCGGCGTAAGCCACATCCCCTTGTGGGTGGCGTATTTTGCGAAATAAATGGATAAAGGATTGTAATATTGGAATAATAGTAATGACGGTGTAATTATTTCACATTTACATACTTAGGAGGTTATATGAGAAAAATTATTAGTTTATTGATGTGTGCCATTTTGGTAATGAGTCCGTTAGCGGGATGCACAGAGCAAAACAATCCGCCGGGAAACAATAACGAAGGTAATAATGATGAAGGTAAAGTATCTCAGATAGTGACTTCAAAAGGAGATGCTGCTCCTCAATATAAAGAAACTTTAGAGACGGACGTATTGGTGCTCGGAGGCGGAGGTGCCGGGTTAACCAGCGCTTTAACCGCTGTTGAAAATGGTAAGAAAGTAATTCTGGCAGAAAAATTAGGATATCTCGGGGGAGCAACTTTGTTCTCAGGCGGAATAGTTCCTGCAGCCGAAACTAAACAGCAGCAGGAAGCCGGTATAGTTGACAACCAGGATTTGTTTGCCCGTGATATATTCAGACCGAATTCTTACAGTGTCAGAAAGGATTTGGTTTATACCGTAACGGAAAATGCTAAAAATATTGTTGAATGGCTTGAAGAGCAAGGTGTTAAAATGAGCCTGATTACGAATAATTTGTATTACGGTCAGTCAAATTATCGAATGCACGTAGCTGAAGGCGGCGGCAAAGGTATGACTAACGTATTAATTGACAATGTCAATAAAAATGATGGCATAGAAGTTTTGCTAAATTCTCCTGCTGTTGAATTAGCCGTGGAAAATGGGCAGGTAATAGGTGCTTTTATAAAAAAAGACAATAAAGATACGGTTTTAATCAAGGCAGAAAATACTGTGCTGTGTACAAGCGGTTTTGCTTCAAACGCTGAAATGCTTGAAAAATATATACCTGAAATGATTAATGCGTATCCGTTGGGTGCTCCCGGAGCTACAGGCGAAGGGATAATATGGGGTCAGAATCTTGGAGCAGCAGCAGCAAATATGAAGGCTTACCAGGGGCACGGTGTGTACAGCGAGGAATTGCGCGGCTCGGTTGATTTAAACATACTTTACAGGGGAGGCATTTTAGTTAACAATAACGGAGAAAGATTTACAAACGAGCATAAGGGATACTCGGAATTATCTCCGGATGTATTGGCACAACCGGATTATCATGTTTATATGATATTTAATAAAGCAAATGCGGACTCCACGGCAAAATTTGCCGATTATGACGCAGCTGGCATCTTAAAAAAGGCAGATACCATAGAAGAGCTTGCTACAGTGCTAAATATTAATAAAGATAATTTCAAAGCGGCGATTGATGATTATACGAATGGAATTAAAACGGGTCAGGACAGCTTAAACAGAACACTTTTCCCCGAAAACTTTGACGGACCCTACTACGCTATTGAAATAACCGCCGATATCAGGCATACTCAAGGCGGTCTTGTAACAGACACGGCTGGTCATGTATTAAAGGAAGACGGAACGTTAATACAAGGACTTTACGCCGCAGGAGGAGTGATGGAAGGCTTTTCCGATACGGCAGGTCCCGGATATATGTCGGGAAACGGATTGCTGCAAGCCTTTGTGTTCGGGCGTTTGGCAGGCGAGCATGCGGCTACGACTACAAGAACTGAAGCAAAGATTGTAAATATAAAATAAAATGAATAAGGATAGATAAGAAATCTGCAAGACTTAGGAGGTAATTATAAACGATTATTTACCTCCTTTTTTTCATTGGCGGATTCGCTGGCAATTGTCAGACAGAGCGACTTATAAGTTGACACTTTAAAAATGCTGTGATATTATTGTGACTACAAAAAGATTATCAAAGCCACGTTTGCAATCATTGATTACATTGGCTGGTGGAGTTTTTATAAATTTAAATAAATGAAATATAGTCGGAGGAGAGAGATGGATTTTAAAGAAAAAGTAGCTGAGATTTTTGCGTCAATAGAAGAAGTTTCTATGGATGAAGCTCTTCAATTAATAGAGATACCCCCTAATTCGGATATGGGAGATTATGCGGTACCTTGCTTTAAATTTGCAAAAAAGTACAGAAAATCGCCTGCAGCAATAGCAAGTGAAATGATTGAAAAAATAGGAAAAGTAGATGAGTTTGAAAAAATAGAGAGTGCGGGACCCTATGTAAATTTCTTTGTGAATAAGAAGCAGTTTGCAGAAAAAGTACTGAAGCCGGCTTTTGAGCAAAAAGATAATTACGGAAGCACAGACATTGGAAAAGGCAGAACCGTCATTGTTGAATTTTCATCTCCCAATATTGCAAAACCATTCCATATCGGTCATATTCGTTCAACATTAATTGGAAATTCAATTAATAATATTTATAAATACATGGGCTACAATACGATAGCAATCAACCATTTGGGAGATTACGGAACACAGTTCGGAATGCTTATATCAGCCTATAAAAAATGGGGAACTCCTGAAATCGTAGAAGCAATTGAAAAAAATCCAATCTCCGAATTATTGAAGCTGTATGTAAGATACAATCAGGAAATTGAAACCCATCCCGAATATAAGGAAGAAGCAAGATATTGGTTTAGAGAATTGGAAAACGGCAACAAAGAGGCTTTAAGATTATGGCAGTGGTTCAGAGAAGTCAGCTTAATGGAATTCAATCGAGTATATGATATGTTTGGTATTAAATTTGATTCATATGCGGGAGAAAGCTTCTATTCCGATAAAATGCCTGCAATAATCGATGAATTAGAAGACAAATGCCTTCTCAAGGAATCGGAAGGAGCAAGAATAGTAGAGCTTTCAGAATATGGACTGACTGATGCTCTCATTCAGAAGAGCGACGGCTCCACGCTTTATGTAACCCGAGATGTGGCTGCCGCAAAATACAGAAAAGATACATATGATTTTTACAAAAATATTTATGTAGTTGGTGCACAGCAAAAGCTGCATTTTGACCAGTGGAGAAAAATTATAGATTTAATGGGATATGACTGGGCTTATGATTGCGTGCATGTTATGTTTGGAACTGTCAGCTTGGAAGACGGGGCTTTAGCCACACGTAAAGGAAGAGTTGTATTTTTAGAGGATGTTTTGAAAAAAGCAATCGAAAAAACTACGGAAATTATAAATGAAAGAAATCCAAATTTAGAAAATAGAGAAAGGGTTGCCAAGCAGGTTGGGATAGGAGCAGTAATATTCCAGGAGCTTTTCAACAACAGAATCAAAGACTATGTATTTTCATGGGATAAAACACTGAGCTTTGAAGGTGAGACAGGTCCGTATGTACAATACACTTATGCAAGAACCTGCAGCATCCTTCGAAAAGCAGATATGGATATAAACGAGGAAGTTGATTATTCGGTTTTAACAGACAATGAATCGTTTAATGTAATTAAAAAGCTTCAAGGCTTTAAAGAAGCACTTATAGTTGCACATGACAAATACGAGCCATTTATAATAACGAGATACATTGTCGGTCTTGCGCAGGAATTCAACCGATTCTATCATGAATGCCCTATTATAACCGATGATGAAAGAGTTAAAAAAGCAAGACTTCTCCTTACCCTGACTGTTAATACGGTGCTTAAAAAGGGGTTGGAGCTTTTGGGAATGGAAGCCCCTGAAAAAATGTAAAAGAAACGCGATGCGTTTCTTTTTTAATAGGAAAGCCCCCAAAATTATAGGGATATTTCTTCGTGCCGGTGATTCTTTGCGAAATTATTATAAAAAGGTCAAATTATCTCAGTATTCAACAATTCATTTCATGTTTCTACATTGAGTAACAATTAAAATTACAATATAATTGTTATAAGAAATGGAGGTGTGTTATGAAAAGAGAAAAATACTTGACACTTTTGACAGCCCTATGTATATTTTCTTACTTTATGATGGTAAATACCAGTATGACCGCAGGCGCAGAGGATATACAAAATTATTACAAATTACCCCAGCAACCAATAATAAAAACATATATTTATGATTTTAGAGATTCATATATTCGTGAAAGGAAACTGATTCAATATGCAGAAAATCTGACAGGATTGGATTACAGCTACTGTGAGTTTCTTGTTGAAGAAAGCAAAGGGAAAAATATAGACCCGTTTATTGTATTAGGTTTAATAAAAAGAGAAAGTGATTTTAATCCAAATGCCAAGGGTGCTGACGGAGAGCGCGGACTTGGTCAGCTTATGGAGAATACCGCTGAAATCATTGCAGAAAATTTAGGGTATTCATATAATCATGACATGCTTTTAGACCCGAAATTTAATTTAAAGCTTACCATCACACAGCTTTCATATCTTAGGAGAATTTACGACAGGGACATGCATAAAACTCTTACTGCATATAACAGGGGTCAGCAGGGACTTGAAGATTATTTAAATTTAAAAGATGAAAGAGGAATCAGTGATTATTCTTTAAAGGTTTTGCAATATGCTTCTGAGTATAAAGAAGCATTTGATAATTTTTATAATTGATTGTATAATGGAATCGCAGTTAATACTGAAACGCAAAGAATGCCAAATTTGTGCGACGAAAGGAGCAGACAAATTTGCTGCATTCCCCTGCGATTAGGGAGAATATATGCAATCAAAAATAAAAGAGCTTCTTGATTTTTGCTATGATGATACGGAGAGTATCGAATTTCAGCTATTTTTAATAACGGTTAAATGTCTTATGCCTTATGAAGATAATATAGGGTGTATTTTTGATGTTAACAGATACAAAAAAGAAATTGAGCTATTTATATGCTATATGAACGGGAATGATGAAGCTGTCAATTATTGGCTTCAGCATAAAAAGCCATCAAATAGCAACGATGAGCTTATAGAGTTTAAAATTATTCCCATAGTTTTGTCAAATACAGTGTGGAAAAATACCGTTGATGAGGTATTAAAGGCAGTTACATTTTATACATACAACAAAACTACTATATTAAATGCGATATTTATTTCATCTGTAATTTATGAATTCATGGAGAACAGTACAATTGAAAATATCGTAGAATTAACTAAGGAAAGGCTGATAAATTTTTCAATCAAAGACTTTTTTGCTAATAATGAAATAATGGCAGATAAAAATTATATAATTGATTTCGAAAGAGAAAGAATAAAATTGATTGCGAAGCCTATATCTTTTGAGGAGAATACTATTGATAAATACAGGGTATTAAACTACATATTTAAAAGTAAAGCTACCATTGGTAATGACTTGAATGATTCTACAGAAAAAGACTTGAAAGATACCTTTAATAATGTGCTGAAAAATTCCGTCGATAATAATTCAATAGATTCCCCCAATAATAATGGGGATACAATAAGCAGCTTTTCTGAATATTTGTACAAACTAAGAAAAGGAACAATAAATCCCGAGAAGTTAAAAATATCGGATAAAATTCCGAATATAAAGGAATGCTTAAAGCAACCCTTATTTAACCATCCTCTTCTTGGAAGGTGCAAGGTTATACAAAGAACGGAAAATAATGTGATAGTCAGAAATAAATCAGGGCTTATGAGGATAAGAATATGAAAATTTTGTTGGTAACCTTAGATTCAAAGTTTATTCATGCGAATTTAGCTGTAAGATATTTAAAAAAATATTGCAGTAAGTTTGACATTGAAATAAAGGAATTTACCATAAATCAAAAGTTAGAGTATATATTGGGCGAAATTATAGCTGCAGCTGCAGATCTTATTTGTTTTTCATGCTATATATGGAATATAGATTATATAAATGATATATCGTATATATTAAAGGAAGCAAAAAATAAGGCTAAGATATTATACGGAGGTCCTGAAGTTTCTTTTGAAATAAAAAACATAATGGAAAAGAATCCGTTCATAGATTATATTATTTACGGAGAAGGGGAAGAAACATTTAAGGAATTTCTTGAAGAATTTCAAAAAACAAATCCTAAGTTGCATAAAATTAATGGTTTAGCGTTCAGAAAAGACGGAAATACAGTTATAAACGATAGAAGAGAGCTTATAAGCAATCTTGATGATTTAAATTATCCATATGAGGTCGACGATGAATTCACCAATAAAATAATATATTATGAATCTTCAAGAGGATGCCCTTTTAGCTGCAGCTTTTGCATGTCTTCAATCGATAAGAAAATGAGAGTTTTTTCAATGGAAAGAGTAAAAAAGGATTTAAAAATGCTTTTAAATTCTAAGGCAAGGCAAATAAAGTTTGTTGACAGAACATTCAATGCCGATTACAGGCGATCAATGGAAATAATGCGTTATATAACGGAAAATAATAAAAATTATATGACAATTCACTTCGAAATTACTGCAGATATAATAAATGATGAATTTCTTAACTTTATTGGGAAAATGCCTGTAAATATGTTTCAGTTTGAAATAGGCGTTCAATCCTTGAATGAAGATACCTTGCGTGAAATCAACAGACACATGGACAAGTATAAATTGTACCGTGTAATTGAAAAAATAAGTAAAAGCAACAATGTACACATGCACCTTGATTTGATCGCGGGGCTGCCATACGAAGATTATTCTTCCTTTAAAATCTCTTTTGACGGAATACATAATCTTAATGCTGAGAAAATCCAGCTTGGATTTTTAAAAGTATTAAAGGGAACAAAAATATACGGGGATAAAGACAAGCATCAGATTAAATATAGTCTAAAAGCTCCGTATGAAGTAATATGTACAAAATATATTACATTGGAAGAATTGTTAAAACTAAAAGATATTGAAGAATTGGTTGATAAATACTACAATGAAAAATACTTTGACAATTCTTTAAAATATATTATCAATAATTTATTCCCTGATTCCGCTTTTGAATTTTATGACTCCTTCAGTGAATACTGGCAGAGAAATGGCTTATACAATGAAGCACACGGCAGAAAAAAGCTTTACAAAATATTATATAATTATATAGAATATATTGATAGGTTAGATGATGAATTCATTACGGCTTTAAAATTTGATTATATATTCAATAACCGACACGAAGAGCTGCCTGATTATTTAGACAGGGAGTCCGAAGATAAATTTAAGAACATAAAGCGCCGCTTGGCAAATGACAATGATTTTAAAAACAAATACTTCTCTTCGATTGATGGGAAAGTTATAAATGATTTCAGAATAGCTGAAGTCGGAGGAAATATTACATTATTTATTTATAGAGAAAAGGAAAATATTTTTAACAGATGTGAAACATATGTTATTAATGAAATTAGGGAGACGTTATGAAAAGTAAAAAATATTTTGATGAATATTATCTTATAAAAAGAAATGATCTTTCTTTTATAACCTTAAAGAAAGGAGCAACTGTAAGCTTTAATGGTAAAACATATATAACAAAAAAAGAGCTGCCTGTACCAATAAGAGTTGAAAAGCTTTTGGAAGATATAAACAAACAAAATGAAATAGACGGGATAACTTTAAATAACATTGTTGACGGCATTATATACATTTTAGGAACTGATTCTGGTTTCGAATACATACAAGATTACAAGGAAATGTTTAAGGTGCTTAGCTTCGAGTTAATACCTTATATTATATATTGCATTAATAGCGATAATAAAACTGAAGATGATGTAGTTTACGGCAAAGCTTTAGTAAATAATGAAGAAAATGAAAAAACCTGCTTTGTGTATGCATCGGCTTTGGAAAAAATGGGTATGGAGCTTCATGATAAAGAAAATAATGAACTAAGCCAATTGTTTTTGGAGGAAGCCAATAAGTATTTTGAAAAATGCCTTGACTATAATGATAAATTTCCGTTAGCTTACTATAAATTAGGTTATTATTATAAAAGAAAGCAGCAATATGTAAAAGCTGAGCTTATCTGGTCAAAGCATCAGGAGTTGGATGATGATAATTTAAGGATTGAAGAAATAAGAAGGGAATTGATTCAGTTAAAGCCCTATGTTGACTTTGAAAACGGGTATAATCTTGTATTGAAAGAAAGACCTGAAGAAGCATTGGACCTGCTGCTGCCATTGGTAAAGGATTTTAGCGGATGGTGGAATTTGTTGTTTTTCATAGGTCTTGCTTACAGAACTATGGGAGAGTATAATATAGCGGAAACATATTTTGAGAATGTATTAAAAATAAATAATGTTCAAAAGGATGCATTAAATGAATTAGGATTGTGCAAAATATGCAGAGGAAAATACGTTGAAGCAGCCGATCTATTCTCTACGCTGTTAAGTTTAGACCCGGGTAATTGTGAAGCATTCTGTAACAGGGCAGTAGCTTATTTGTACAACAATCAGTCAGACAGAGCAAAAGAAGATATTCAAACAGCCCTGAAAATCAATCCCAAGGATCCGGTTGCACTAAGTATAAAGGAAGAATTGGAAAAATAAAAATAGAAGTAAATAGAAGTAATAAAAGTTATGGGAAAAAAGGGGATTGACAAAGCAAATTAAGTGAGCTACAATATAAAAGCGCTTTACAAAAAGTGTAAATCAATTATTGGGGACGGTTCTTTTTGATTGAGAATCAAATGAAAAGAAACAGAAAAAATAAGTAAAAGTTTGTTGACATTAACCCATAATTGTGATAAACTAACAAAGCTGTCGTAAACGGCAGGACGTTAAAACTTAGAAAAA
>ENA-UOOR01000782-UOOR01000782.1-fermentation-metagenome-genome-assembly--contig:-NODE-782-length-41875-cov-4.811167_pt1 | contig 41875 bp, 35 predicted proteins | sample MGYA00245780_ERZ724029 | MGnify/ENA primary metagenome ERZ724029 (study PRJEB28704, sample SAMN03018315) | fermentation metagenome | biome: anthropogenic terrestrial biome; feature: soil; material... | reverse complement strand
TACAATTTATGATCGCGTCAAAAGCGACAGAGCGCCAGAGTGATGTTTCGATACGTCGGTGGAGCAGGATTGCGAAGCTGCCGAATAAAATCCCGGACGGACTTTATTGAGGGCGTACGAAACATCACTCATAGTGCTAAAACATAACGGCACGAACAGTATAGAAGCCGCCCTCTTTCAAAGGCGGCCCCATTTTTATCCCGTTTAAAAAATTACCTAATCCAAAAAATCCTTCAGTTTTTTGCTGCGGCTTGGATGGCGGAGCTTCCTTAAGGCCTTGGCCTCGATCTGGCGGATCCTTTCCCGTGTCACATTGAACTCTCTTCCCACTTCTTCCAAAGTCCGGGCCCTGCCGTCATCTAAACCAAAACGCAGCCTCAACACCTTCTCCTCTCTTGGGGTAAGGGTGTCCAATACATCTATGAGTTGTTCCTTTAATAGCGTAAACGCTGCCGATTCAGCCGGTGCGGGAGCGTCATCATCGGGAATAAAATCTCCCAGGTGACTGTCTTCCTCTTCACCAATAGGTGTTTCCAAAGAAACCGGTTCCTGAGAAATCTTCATGATATCCCGAACCTTATCCTCGCTCATGCCCATTTCTTTTGCAATTTCTTCGGGCGTAGGATCCCTTCCAAATTCCTGAAGGAGCTGTCTGGAAACACGGATAAGCTTATTGATGGTCTCCACCATATGCACCGGTATGCGAATGGTTCTGGCCTGATCGGCAATGGCTCTTGTAATTGCCTGGCGAATCCACCAGGTGGCATATGTGCTGAATTTAAAGCCCTTGCGGAAATCAAACTTTTCAACCGCTTTGATAAGGCCCAGGTTTCCTTCCTGAATGAGATCTAAGAAAAGCATTCCTCTGCCCACATAGCGTTTTGCAATACTCACCACCAGCCGGAGATTGGCTTCTGCAAGGCGCTTTTTTGCCTCTTCATCGCCCTGCTCCATTCTCTTGGCAAGCTCAATTTCTTCATCGCTGGAAAGCAGCGGAACTTTTCCGATTTCTTTCAGGTACATTCTGACAGGATCGTCAATATTAATACCTTCCGGAATGGAAATATCTATTTCCTCAGTTTCACTGTCGCCATCCGCATCGTTATCGGTATCCGCATCGCTGTCTGCATTAATGAATGTGATATCGTCAAATTCTTCTTCAATATTGTCTGCGACAATTTCTATACCCATTTTTTCAAGGACTTCGTAAATTTTCTCAATCTGCTCCGGAGTAATATCCACACGTTCAAAGGCATTTTCTATCTCGTGATAGGTCAGCATGCCCTTTTCCTTGCCTATTTCCGAAAGCTCTTTTAATGTACTCTTGGGATCACGGCTGCCATCCTTGGATTGATGCTTATCGTCACCGGCTGCAATACCGGATGATAAAATATCGTCAACATCGTTTTTTTCATCATCATTAACGTTCTCTATCCTTTTTACGGAAACAATCTCCTGCCCGTTGGAAGAGGGCGTTTTTTCTTTTTTCTTACCTTTTCCGCCGTTATTCTTTTTCTTCATTTCAACCATTTTATTCTCCACCCCTCGGTTATCTTTATCTCTCATTAGTCCATCTTTTTCAGTACGGCAATACGCTCAGCCCGCTTACTGAATTCAACCCCCAACTCCTGCCTTTTAATGCCGTCCTGTTCATTTTTAATTCGTTCAATTGTTTCTTTCTGCAGCTCTTCAAGTCTTAAAATTTCAAGCCTCTTCAAAAGGTCATTAACAGCCTTTTCTGTATCCTCAAATTCACACTTCGTCGCAGATATCTGCACCAGGTAAGAGGATACCGCCGGATCCAGTTCATCTAGAAATTCTGCCAGAATACAGCTTTTATTTTGCTCTAATCTTTCATAAAGCTTTTCCGCTGTTTCTTTGGCACCTGTATCATGAAAAGAATCCATGCCGTAAACCGCCGAAACCTTTGGGTACAAACGATTTTCCATACAGATCAGGACCAACAGCATATATTCTAATTCGCCGTATCGCGCGTCTATGCGAAGGGGATTTATTCCTCCCGGTCCTTCACTTCCGTATTTGGGCAAGGCAATTTTCCGGGTCTTTGCCGACTGCTCTTTCTTCATCCTTTTCAAAATCTCGCTTCGAAGAGACTCCAAAGAAATTCCATATTGCTCGGCATAGTTTTTTGCATACACTTCCCGCTCTATACTGTTGTCATGAGCCGCCAGTATATCTGCCACACTATTAAGCAGTTTTAGTGTATCATCAACAGTATCCAAATTATGCATATTCTTCTGAACTCTGATTTTATAGTCTAACAGGGATATTGCCCCACCTATTAAATTCTTAAACTTTTCGGGCCCATTATTTCTTACATATTCATCGGGATCTTTGCCATCGGGTATTAGCAGAACCTTACCCGAGCACCCGGCCCGCTCTAAAATCTCAAGTCCTCGCAACGTTGCCGCCTGCCCGGCGGAATCAGCATCGTATGCAATAATTACCTCCTCAGCATATTTTTTGAGAATCCATGCCTGTGCCTGAGTCAAAGCCGTTCCCAGCGAAGCAACAGCATAATCGATACCGGCCTGGTGCAGTGAAATCACATCCATATAGCCCTCAACTATTAAAAGCTTCTTACTTTTGCTCTGACGAGCATAATTAAGGCCATAAAGTTCGCGGCTCTTATTATACACCGGCGTATCGGGGGAATTCATATATTTGGGCTGCGTTTTGTCTGCGACACGACCGCCGAAACCTATGATGTTTCCCCGGATATCAAAGATAGGAAACATAATTCTATCTCTGAATCGGTCATACAGTTCTCCATTTTTTGATTTGAGCGAAAGTCCTGACGAGATTAAAAGCTCCTGAGACGCCCCTTTAGACAGCAGCAGTTCTGAAAGTTCATTCCAACTGGCCGGTGCCAAGCCCAGACCAAATTGACAAATAGTTTTTTCAGTAAGACCCCGTTTTTTTAGGTAGCTTTGTGCCGCAATCCCGCTTTTACCAGCCAGCACTGAAAAGTAAAAACGAGCTGCTTCCTTATTCAGGTTAAGAATTTCCTTCCGTCTATAAGTCTTCTCTTTTTCTCCCGCATCCTCAGGTTCCGGAAGAGCGATTCCCGCCCGTTCGGCAAGGTGCTTCACAGCCTCTACAAAATCCAAATGTTCAATGTTCATAATGAACTGTATTACAGTTCCACCTTTATTGCAGCCAAAACAATAAAAAAATTGCTTGGCCGGCTCAACACTGAAGGAAGGCGTTTTTTCATTATGAAAAGGACATAGGCCAAAATACCTTCTGCCCTTCCGCTCAAGCTTCACATAACTGGAAACAACATCAACGATATCATTGCGCAGACGTATTTCTTCTATGAGCTCCTCAGGGTATATCATACAGTAACCTCATAAAATTTATTATTCGACAGATTGCCCTGTTTTCCTTCTTGGTCGTTAAATATTTTAACTCATCCCATTTAATGGAGCCATGAAACAGGTATATAGACCTCCTCGAACTTTTTTACAGCATAGTGATCGGTCATTCCCGCCACATAGTCCAAAACCACCTGCTCTACCCCGTCATTTTCTATAACTGCCTGAAAATCATCAGGAAGCAGTTCGGTATGATCCAGCAGATACAGGAAAAGCCCGCGGATCATGCGTTCAGCCTTTGCTTCCTCTGTCTTGGCAATAGAACCAATATAGACATTCTCAAACATAAATTTTCTCAGCCTGGCGGTGGCCTCCAGAAATTCCCTGCTCATTTGAACAGCACTGTTATCAAAGCTGTTTTCTATAATATTGACAATCATGTTATTGATCCGTATGGACGGCGTGCGTCCCAGTATGTCCGAACACTCGCCGGGCAAATCCTCTTCAGAAATCACGCCGCCGCGGACAGCGTCTTCAATATCATGGTTGATATAGGCTATTTTATCGGCAAAGCGTACGATCTGGCCTTCCAAGGTCGAGGGCATTATATCACCTGTATGGCAGCGGATCCCATCCCGGACTTCCCAGGTTAAATTCAAACCGGCTCTCTCTTTTTCTAAAAACTCCACCACACGGACGCTTTGCTCATTATGTCTGAAGCCGAAGGAACAGAGCTCGTTTAGCACTCTCTCCCCCGCATGTCCAAAAGGAGTATGGCCTAAATCATGCCCCAGGGCAATAGCTTCCGTCAAATCTTCATTGAGCCTCAAGCTTCTTGCAATGGTCCGGGCAATCTGTGATACTTCCAAAGTATGGGTGAGTCTTGTCCTGTAATGATCTCCTTCAGGCGATATAAACACCTGAGTCTTGCGTTTCAAGCGTCTAAAGGCTTTCGAGTAAATGATTCGGTCACGGTCACGCTGGAAATCGGTACGGATCTCACACCGCTTCTCGTCTCTGTCCCTACCCCTGCTCTTTCTATTAATACATGCAAATCGGGAAAGATTTTTTTCTTCCATTTCCTCAGTATATTCCCGGATATTCATAGGCACCTCCATAAATAAAAGAGATCTCTCCTATATTAATACCCAAAAAAAACGGCAGTAAATACCGCCGTTCAAGGGTCTGTACAAAAAACACTACATCTCTTTAAGGCAATCTCTGCAAATTACTTTTCCCTTAAAATCTATAACATCGGTTCTCGCTACATCGCAAAACACACAGCGCGGAATATATTTGTCCAGTACTACATTACCATCATCGTTAACATACATTTCAATATCATCGCCTTCGCTGATGCTGAGCTCTTTACGCAGGGACTTTGGTAATACAATTCTTCCTAGTGAATCCAGTTTTCTCACATATCCGGTAGCCCTCATAGAATTTCCTCCTTAGAAAAAAAAGTGGGTGATTTTTCTGTACATTTTGAATTATATCATAAATTGTCATATTGTGAATACAAAAGTTAAAATTATATACCTTTTATATAGAATTCAATCAAAAATTAGGCTTTTTTCTTGCATGGATTAAGAATAATATTAATGAATACAAGGTAAAGCTGCTCTGTGTATCGGAGGGGCTGGAAATCAGAAATCGTAACCCCTATCCCTTTTTTAGCGTAAAAAAACGGAGTGTCCTTGATAGGATATTCAAATCCTATAAGGACACTCCGTATGGTCGGAGTGACACGACTTGAACGTGCGACCTCTTGCACCCCAAGCAAGCACTCTAATCCACCTGAGCTACACCCCGACAGCGACAAAAGATATTATAATGCATATTTCAGAAAACCACAATACCCTTTTTATTTTTTTTACATTTTTGACTTATGTGAATTAACTTTTTCAAAATATTTATATAGCTGTTGATGTATACGCATTAAATGTGTATAATGAAATTGTGAGGTAAGGGCATGACGCGAAGAGATTTGATAAAGCTACTTGAAAATAATGGTTGGTGGAAATTAAGAGAAGGTGCAAATCACGATATCTACACCAATGGGAACAAAAATGAACCAATACCGCGTCACACCGAAATAAACGAAATGCTCGCAAAAGCAATAATTAAGCGGCAAGAGTTAGAATAAGCCCTATCCGTCTTACAGGAGGAATTATATATGAAAAATGTTTATCCTATTATACTTACCCCAGCGGAACGCGGCTACGTGGTTACTGTGCCTGATCTGCATATTAATACCGAAGGGAATGATATTGCCGATGCAATAGCTATGGCACGTGAAGCAATCGGTCTATGGGGTGTTTGTGAAGAAGATGCAGGTAGAAAAATTCCTGAACCTTCTAACCTTATCCTCCCCCATGCTCCGAATGAAATTGCTACTTTGGTTGATGTTGATTTTAATGCTTATCGACGTGCGCATAATAATCGTGCTGTAAGAACTAACGTCACATTACCGAGCTGGTTGAAGGACGTTGCTGAAAAAGAAGGCGTCAACTTTTCGCAGGTTCTCCAGGAAGCTCTTAAAGAAAAATTAAATTTATAAGATTTCCCGCTTGATGACAGCCTGCCGGGTTAACATAGGAGCTGTCTCAAAGTAAAATTTGAGATAGCTCCTTTTTTCCTTCAGCTTATGGCCTCCCGCATCCTTTGAACGTCTTTATACAGCGCAGGAAGCGGGTCGCTGCCAATCTGATATAGCGGCTGCTTGCCATATAGGTTTTCACTGATAATCCACCCGCTAAAATTCTTCTCTTTCAAAAACGTCATAGTTCCTGCAAAGTCTGAGTCTCCATCGCCCAGCAATGAACCGGCAAGTACTCCTGCTTTGCCATCCTTTACATGGAGTTGATCAACCATATAAGGATACATGCCGGATAACATGGAGACCTGATCATATCCCTTTTCAAAGAAGAAGTTATTGCTGTCATAGAACAGGCCAAAATTTTGCCTTCTAACCTCTTCGCAGAGCCGTAACTGCCGGGGCAGATCCATAACGCTTTCCGATGCGATTGTAATATGTTTCTTCTCAGCGTATTCCGAGGCATACTGAAACATCCTGACTGCATTCATAAACTGGTCCTCTGTCTCGATTGTGCTGACACCGAATGTGGGAATGAACACCATCGGAATCTTCATGTATGCAGCCGCATCAATGGCTAATTGCAACGCTTGTTTTATAATCTGATAAATAGCGCTGCCTTTATGAGCATGAAAAGGTATCCAATCAAATCCGCTCATACCAATATTGGGATATTCTATTTCGTATTGCTGCTGCGCTTCCAGATAAGCATCCTGCACATGGCGCATGGAGAGCGGAAAGCCCTCCTGGTAATTTCCGAACTCTATCGACATGCCGTCCAGACCGGCCGCTTTCGCAAACTTTGGTGCAAACACTCCGCTGCCGGGGAGGACATGGTGGCATACGCCAAATTTTACACCCATTTGAATCCTCCTCTAACCTTCTTCAGGAAAAATGACAACCTTCAGCGCCTGACCGTTACGAAGAAGCTCAAGACCCTTCTCATACTCTGAAAGCGGCAGCGTATGCGTAGCAATTTCGTCCAGGGGCAGGATATTGCTTTCGATGATGCGCGCGGCTTTTTCATAGTAATATTTTCCCAGGAAGCATCCGTGAATTTCCACTTCCTTCTTAACAATTTCGCCCAGCTTGATATTCGGGTTGGCAGTTTCATCGTGGCCAAACATCAGCACTTTTCCTCCCGTGCGCACCATATCAATTGCAGCCATGAGCAGCTGTCCCACAGCCTCGATACAGTGGTCAACGCCAAGTCCGTTCGTTTCCTCCAGTATAACGGACTTCAAATTCTCTTTGGTTGGATCTACCACTCGGGTTGCACCGGTTTTCAGTGCCTTTTCACGCCGGTACTTATGCGGTTCGGAAACGATCACCTTTGTTGCTCCGTTTGCCTTTGCCAATGCAGTGAACAATTGCCCGATCGGTCCCGCTCCCATTATACATACCGTTTCGCCTGCCTGTATTTTAAGCTTTTCAATACCGTAACCCACGCAAGACAACGGCTCAGCCAGCGCCATTCTGCTAAACGGCGTATCTTTCGCGATCTTGTAAGCCGAGTGTGCCGGGATAACCGCATAGCTTGCCAGGCCTCCGTCACGGAAAATGCCGCGGGTAGCCGCCTGGCCTTCAATACCTTCTCCGTGCAAAAACAAATTTTCACACATCTCAGGCCGATTGCTCCGACAGTTATTACAATAGCCACAAGCCGGATGTGGATCGACAATCACCTTATCACCGATTTCCGGCCTGGTCACTGCACTGCCTGTTGCGGTTATCTGTCCGCAGAATTCATGGCCAAATATAATACCCGGACTTGCAGGGTGCAACGGAGGATCCATTAAAATATGTAAATCCGTACCACAGATTCCGACACCAAGAATCTTTATCTGTATATCGTGCGGATCTCTTATCTGCGGAGTAGGACGATCTTCATAGGCGATCTTTACCGCATTGCCTTTTCCGGTAGATTTCAGTACGATTGCTTTCATAATAATTTCTCCTTAAATACCTTCTAAAATTTCAGAGAGTTTCACGGGTCTTCTCTCATGAAGCGATTTTTTGCACGCAAGCCCCGTTACAACGGCCTGCAAGCTGTCATAAATGGTGACCTGCGTCGTCAGATCGTTTTCAATTGCATGAATGAAGGAGATCATCTCTGATTTATAGGCCGCTATATACCGGTCTAATGTATCCCAAACGGGGCCCTCGTTATGTATACCTGCTGCTGTTAAAACATTAACACTGTTTTTCATATCATTATTGAGCTCTGCACAACCCAGAGAACCGTGAATTTCAGCCCGCTGGTCATAGCCATATACAGCTTTTCTGCTGTTGTCGATAACGCCCATTGCGCCGTTTCTAAATTTTAGGGTGACAATTGCGGTATCCACATCGCCCTCATCCTCAAAATACTGATCGATTAGTACATTTCCGATCGCATATACCTCTTCCACATCACTCTGGGCAAAAAAACGAATCAGATCAATATCATGGATCATCATATCCAGAAAAATACCGCCGGAAATACGTACATAAGACTGTGGCGGTGTTACTGAATCTCGGCTGCAGATGCGAAGAAAGTGCAGTTTTCCTAGTTTTCCTTCTTTCACCGCATCGTATAACGCATGAAAATTGTGATCGAAACGCCTGTTAAAACCAACCTGGTACTTAAGATCTGGATAGGAATCAACCGCTTGAACAACAGGCATAATACTCTGAATTGTTCGGCCAACCGGTTTTTCGCAAAATGTATGTTTACCGGCCCTGAGTGATTCCACAGAAAACTGTGCCAGAGTGTCTGTCGAAGATGCAATTAAAACTGCTTGAATATCAGGATCGTCTAAAATCGATCGATGGTCTTTAAAAGTATTCTCTATTCCCAGCGCCTTAAGCTCGGCTTTAGTGGCATCCGGCATATATGGATCTGCAACCGATTTGATTTTTATATTTGAAATTCCGCGAACAATCCCGCGGATATGCACCATCGCCATACGGCCTGCGCCGATTACCCCCATTTTGACCATACCTGTTAATCCTCCTATTGCAATTTATTATTAAAGTATATCTGCTAAATTCCTTCGGCGATATTTGGGAGAAGACAATCGTCTTCTCCCGAATATCACTTTTCTGCACTTTACCAACAGTATGTCAATTAGCGTCCGCTAATATCTCCGCAGCATTATTTATATCAACATCCGTATAAGGTACAAGGTACTCTTTTTGTAATTCCTTTCCTGCTTCAAGATCCTTTATAACAGTGAGACACATTGCACCCTGTCCCGCCGCATCCTGTTTCAGGGTATAGGTCATGCCCCCATCGATAATGGCCTGGCAGGCATCGGCAGTCGCATCGATCCCTGCGATCTGTTTTCCGGCAATCCCCGCAACCTTAAGCGCTTCCATGGCGCCCAGCGCCATCTGGTCATTCGCACATATCACAGCGTCAAATCCATCGTTGCCATAAGCCTGAATCCATGTTTCCATAAGCGCCATGCCCTTGGCCTTATCATATTCAGCAGTTTGCGAAGCAATTATAGTGACGTCATCCCGGCCCGCTTCCTTAAGGGCATCTTCGTACCCCTGTTTCCGGAGCCTGGTGTGATCATAGCCCGGAGCGCCTTCCATGTAGAGGACCTTGGCATTGTCCGGGAGAGCCTTTGCCATATATGCTCCCTGCATGTGCCCGGATGTATAGTGGTCTGATCCGACAAAGGTGAAATCTCCGCCTGCTGAGTTGATGCCGAGACATATAACCGGGATTTTTGCCTGATTGGCTGCTTCTATTGCAGGAACCGCACCTTCGCTATCAACCGGAACAATGATGATCAGATCAACATGTTCGGTGATCAGATTGTCCGTGTAGTCGATTTGCTTCTGGATATCGTTGTTTGCATCATAAAATGTAATTTCGTATTGCGCCGGATCAATGACCTCCTGCAAAGCCTCCTTGCGCATTACACAGAAGACGTCGGTGTCTGCAGAATTGATATAACCAATCCTCAGCTTTGCAGTCGTCCCTCCACCCGTATCAGCGGGTTGCTGTCCTGATTGCCCCGTTGATTCTGCAGGCGGCGTTTGTGTCGTTTGCTGGGCGCACCCAATCGACGAAACAGCGATCATTAGAATCAACACCATTACCATTAATTTCCTCATTGCTTTTTCTCTCCTTTTCTTCTCCTTTAATATTTTTTAGATAATTCCTAATTCAGGTCATATCTAAGCTTGATATGTTGATTACCTCTTGCCGGAAGCTTTCTTAGATAAAATGTCTATAATAACCGCAAACAATATAATGAGGCCCTGTACAATTTGCTGCCAGTAAGTATGTACATGTAAAAGGATTTGAATATTATTGATAATGCCAACAATTAAAGCGCCGACAATAGTTCCCATGATCGTACCGACGCCGCCCGCAAGACTTGTTCCGCCAACGACGACAGCAGTAATCGCGTAAAATTCATATCCTACACCTGCTCCCGGCTGCCCGCTGTTCATTCGGCTGACAAACAGAACACCTGCTATTGCCGTTAAAACTCCATCTAATATAAACGCCTTGCGAATCACCGTTTTAGTTTTAATACCAGAGGCAATGGCTGCTTTTTCATTTCCGCCAACCGCATACACGTATCTGCCAAAACAAGTTTTTGATAATATGATCCAGCTTATTATTGTCAAGCCAATAAGTATCAGTACAGAAATGGGAATCGGTATTTTCAAATTGGTGAATATCATACCCTGACCAATCAGCAGAAAGGATTCGCCCATCCCGGTTACGGGTATGCCGCCTGTCATTAAAAGCACAGCTCCTCTGGCAATCGCAGTTGTCGCCAATGTCATAATGAATGCAGGGATTTCAAATGTAGTGATTATAAAGCCATTGATTGCCCCTATGAAAGCACCCATAGCAAGCGCTGCCAATAGTGAAACCAAAAGATTTCCCGTGGCAACCATTACCTGGCAGGAGAAACTGCCGATGAGAGCGATGACAGCGCCATAGGAAACATTGATGTGCCCCAAAATGATGATATATGTTGCACTAAGCGCAAGAATGGCTACCACGGCGATCTGTTTTAAAATATTGGTCAGATTTCCCGTCGTTAGAAAATAAGGGCTGGCAAACGATGAAATGATTATTATAGCAATTAAAATAATAAATATGCCAAACTTGCTGTATATTTCTCCAAGCTTCTTTTCTGACAATAATTTTCGCATGATACTATACCTCGCTTGTCGCTAATTTCATTATTTTTTCTTGTGAAAAATCAGGCCTTGCTAATGTACCTGTAATTTGACCATTATTCATTACGATAACGCGATCACTCATTCCAAGCACCTCAGGCAATTCTGAGGAAATCATAATAATGGACATGCCTTCACGTGCAAATTTACACATAAGTCTATGTATCTCTGCCTTGGCACCGACGTCAATGCCCCTGGTTGGTTCATCAAGAATTATAATTTTTACATTGCCTATTATCCATTTTGCCAAAACAACCTTTTGCTGATTGCCTCCGGAAAGTGTGCCCATATTGACTTTGAAATCAGAAACTTTGATTTGCAGCAATTCCTTCATGTCCTGCGCTTCTTTATCAATATTTTTATCATCAATAAAAAATCTTTTGACAAACTTTTTCAAATTGACCAATGATATATTTTCATGCACATTGCGTTTTAAAACTAATCCATATGTCTTGCGGTCCTCGGAAACCAACGCAATGCCCTCTTTTACAGCATCGTTGGGATGCCGTATTTTTAGTCTTTTTCCGTTTAAAAAGATTTCGCCGCTCGTCAGAGGATCAAGCCCAAAAATCGCGCGCATCAGCTCGCTTCTTCCTGCTCCGATAAGGCCGGCAAACCCTAATATCTCACCTTTTTTAAGATTAAAACTAATATTTTTGAAGCGTCCACCGTGTTTGGAATCCTGAGTAAGTTGTTTTACCTCCAGAACAGTTTCCCCAATAGGTACAGTGCAGTCTTTGGGAAAATGGTCATTGATATCTCGTCCCACCATATGGGAAACCAGCTTATCTACCGTATATCCGGTAACGGGACCATGGGATATCCATTTGCCATCGCGTATAACCGTGATTTCATCAGCGATCTGAAAAATTTCTTCCAAGCGGTGAGTGATAAAGATCACAGCGACATTCTTTGCTTTAAGCATTCGAATTTGTTGGAATAATATTTCGACCTCATGATCTGCGATAGCCGAGGTAGGCTCGTCCATGATGATTAATTCGGCGCTCATCGATATTGCTTTTGCGATTTCAATGAGCTGTTGCCCCGCTATTGAAAGCTCCTTCATCTTTTGAGTCGCTTTATATGGAATATTCAGTTGCTGCAGCAGGGTATTTGCGTCCGCATTCATCTTTTTAAAATTGACAAATAAACCGCTTTTCGGTTCACGACCAAGAAATATGTTTTCAGCAACCGTCATCTCCCATATAGGATTCAACTCCTGGGGAATCATTGCTATACCCATTTTTCTGGATTCATTAATGGTATGCCCGCATATTTCTTTCCCCTTAAAATATAATTTGCCTTCATCGGGACAGTACATACCGTCTATTATTTTCATCATGACGGATTTTCCTGCACCATTTTCGCCGCAAATTACATGAACAGAACCGGGGCGTATAGAAATACTCACACCATCCAATGCACGTACACCTGGAAAATCTTTAACGATACTTTTTAGTTCCAGAATACACTGAACATCTTTCATAATCGCCACACTTCTCTCAATATTTTTGACATGCATGTACTTTTACATATATTACATTGTGTTGCCAATTGATGAGACAGCAGTAAATAGATGATTCATTATCCGATCTCATCTGTCCCGGTTCCAGTCTGTGCAAGAAATTGCTTTGTTTTAAGCTTTAACGTTGACATCCCCCGGTGAGAGCCTACAAGATGGATAAAATCAGAAGAATAGTATGTTAGTTGTCTGAATGTAACTCTGGTTGCTACTAGCTAGAATAACTTACGATAACGTAATCGTAAAAATATAAACTCTATATGATAATATAATACATAACATAAAATAATGCAAGTAAAAAATAATATTTTTATTCTGAAATAAAATATTATAAATTGTTTAATTTCATTGAATTTTTTTGCAGAGACTTCCTTTCACCAATATCTCACTCTTGGTGTAAATTTCATTGGCTGCCGGTTTCTTTTTATAAACCAAATAATTCAGTAATATTTTGATAGGAAGATAGCCTTGTTTTCTCATGTTACTATCGATCGTACAGTTAACGATCCCATCCTGTATTAATTTGATGATTTCCGGATAGCGCTCAAAACACACAATTTTTATTTTGTGGTCTTTGTCATATCTTCTCAATAATTCCCCAATGATAGCAACACCGCCGCCAGTAATAAAAATTCCATTGGGCCAGGGCCCGTTTTTTAACAGAGATGACATCTCTCTCTTTATTACGATCGGATCGTCATACCCAACTACATAGCCTGCAATTTCTATGTTGGGATACTCTTCTTTAATCATGTGTTCAAACCCTACTCTTCTGCCTTCGCTATAGGATATCGTTGCTGTCTGCTCTGTTGCGGTAACAAGAAGAACTTTCCCGTGCCCGGACAAAAGGCCATCGATCAGGGATGCCGCAACCATCCCGGCGCGAACGGCATCCTGTCCGACAAAGCACAATCTCTTGCTTTCCGGAATATCAAAGTTCATTGTAGTGACGACGGGTATTCCGGCATCCGTTATGTTATCAATAGCATTGCGTATGGATTCTGTATTGATTGGGCTCAATACAATTCCATCAACTTTATCTTTCATCAATTGTTCAAGAACATTTAGCTGCGAAGCTTCATCAAAATATTGAATCAAATGGAATTGGACATCAATATCAAAACCTTCATAGTATGCTAACGCCTGATGAATGCCTTCTTTAATCATATTTAAGGCATCAACTTTAAGCAATACTGCTGCAATACGAATAACACTGCTCTTTTTTTGCAGCGCTTGGCCTAATGAATTAGGTGTATATCCGGTTTCTTTAATGATTCTCTTGATTTTCTTTCTTACTTCATCACTGACACCCTCACGATCATGCAGCACCTTGTCAACCGTTGAGTAGTGAACGTTCGCCATCTTTGCGATTTCTTTAAGAGTAATTCTCACTTTCTCTTGCTTCTCCTTTCTTCAAACTAAGAGCCTATCTCCCCCATCTCCTTATAATTTATATATCGCTCAATCCTGCGGGAAATCCAGCAATATACCTGTTATGGGCGAATTAATGCAATCGGGTGAACGTAAACTGGAGCTGTCCGGCCATCTGTACTATTATTATACCTCACCGGACCGCCATCGTCGATGGGCATTAACCGCGCTCTATATCCGCTTTTATCAGCTTCAGGAGTATTGAAGCCCCGCCTTTCGGCTGTTTGTCCGGAGGGTCTAAAAGTATGGATTTAAACTCACGCAAAAGCAGCATTAAAAAGGCCCGCGGCTATTGTATACCGGGAGGCTTTGAAGCGCTTTATTGGGTTTATACGATACAGACACAGAATTTGGTTAGGCCATGTCGTATTTGGCGGGGTCAAGCTAGGAAAGATATGAATATGGAAACTTATCGTCTTCTCCGGCATGGACGATTACTTAAGGAATAGATTGCTTTTCACATAGTCATGCTAGGATTGGCTATTTAATTTTTTTGTTTTTTCGTATAGTATAATAGAAATAAGGAGGCAGTATAGAGCTATGCGTAAAAATTTTTCAAGAAATCATAATGCTTCATATAAACATAGATTCTTTTCCTTGCTCCTCATTCCCTTAGCATTCCTGATTAAATGGCTTATGTCCCTTTCGCCCGAATTTACTGAAAAGTATTATTCACAAGGGATCTACAAATTTATAATGCAGCCGGTAAGCAGGCTGACAGGCCTGGTTCCCTTCTCAGTGGCTGAAATATTTGCGATATTGCTCGTTCTGTATATTCCGGCCAGAATCGTGTATTTAATCATTCATGCTGCCCGAGCCCGTAAATGGTCCGTTTTTTTGCCCTGGATATCGAATATGGTTTTTATAGTCTCATTGGTGTTTTTTTTGCAAACCATTCTGTGGACTATCCATTATGAGCGTCTGCCCTTTGCAGACAGCAGCGGTTTAGAAGTTCGCGATTCATCGGTTGATGAATTGGAAGCACTGTGCCGGGCCCTGATTGAGGACACCAATTTGCTCAGAGAGCAGGTCACAGAGGATGAAAACGGTGTAATGAAACTGGACGGCGGCTTTAAAAAAATGGCCGCGCAAGCGGAGCTGGGCTATGATGAAATACAAAAGCATTACTCTTTTTTAGCCGGGACCTATGGCCCCCCCAAGCCCGTTCTTCTGTCCAGAGCGATGTCCCATACCAATATCATCGGCATTTACATCAGCTTTACAGGTGAAGCCAATATTGATATAGATATTCCGGACAGCGAAATCCCCTCCACGGCCATGCACGAAATGGCTCACCAAAGAGGTTTTGCACGGGAGGATGAAGCGAATTTCATTGCGTACCTTACCTGTATGGCACATCCCGACGCAAGCTTCAAATACTCCGGAAGCGTCCTTGCCCTTCAGCATTCCATGAATGCGTTGTACATTGCAGACAGTACGCGGTACTTTGACATGATTAAACTTTACAGTCCCGGCTATTTAAGAGATCTGGAATACCAGCATGCCTATTGGAAGCAATTTCAAGGCGCCGCTAAAGATGTGGTTGATAAAATTAATGACAGCTATCTAAAGTTCAACGGAGAAACTGACGGCGTCAAGAGTTATGGACGTATGGTAGACCTTTTGCTTGCCTATCACCGTCAGGGAGCGCTGTAAATATTATCAGATCGGCGGTTTCGCAGGCAATCCTGTCTTTTTTCAAGATGCCTCTTTTCAGCATCCTTATCAGCTCAAAAAGCTCCTGGTTTAAGAATCATATTTACAAAAAGCCCCCTTTGGTGATAATTTAAGAGGGTATCTAAAAAATACGAAAGGGTAATTACAATGTTTACACCAAAGTTGCTTTCTGTTTTGAAGCAGGGTTATTCTAAAAAACTATTTATAAAAGATTTGACTGCCGGCTTTATGGTCGGTATTATAACGATCCCGCTTTCCATTGCGCTGGCCGTATCCTCGGGAGTATCCCCTGAAAAAGGCCTGTATACTTCCATTATCGCAGGTTTCATAGTCTCTTTGCTCGGCGGAGGTCGTGCGCAGATAAGCGGTCCGTCCGCCGCTCTGGTCATTATTATTTATGACATTATTCAAAGCAGAGGATATTCCGCCCTTGTAGCAGCCACCATCATGGCAGGAATTATGATGATTCTTCTGGGCCTTTTAAAGCTTGGAAATGTCATAAAGTATATTCCCTATCCTATTGCTACAGGCTTTACAAGCGGTATTGCCGTGATTTTGTTCTCACTGCAGATAAAGGACTTTCTAGGGCTCAAGATAGATCTCCTGCCCTCTAAATTTATCCCCAGACTCGTCGAATATGCAAAGTCCATCCATACGGTTTCTGTCAGCAGCGTCATTGTGGGCATCATTGCGCTGCTTATCACATTAGGCTGGCCCTACATAAGCAAAAAAATACCGGGCTCTTTGATTGCCATGATTATTACTGCGTCGGCAGTTCGTATTTTAGGAATCGGGGTCGAGACCATCGGAGACCGTTTCAATAGCCTGCAATCCGCTTCATTCGGCGTTTCCGGATTTAGTCTTTCAACCATCGCGGAGCTCTTTCCCGCCGCTTTGACCATAGCTGTTCTGGCCGGAATGGAATCTCTATTGACTGCCACAGCTGCTGACGGTATGCTTGATGATAAGCATCATTCAAATATGGAGCTGGTGGCTCAGGGCACTGCAAATATATTTTCGGGCCTATTGGGGGGTATTCCGGCTGCCGGTTCAATGGCCCGTACAACGGCCAATATCAGAAACGGCGGCAGAACACCTGTTGCGGGGATTGTACACTCATTGACTGTTCTGGCCATGATGCTGCTCTTTATGCCTCTGGCCAAGATGATTCCCATGACAACCCTAGCCGCCATTCTTATGGTCGAGGTCTGCAAGATGCATGAATGGCGAATCTTCAAAAGCCTGTTAAAAGCTCCCAAAACAGATATTGCAATCCTTCTTGCAACCTTCGTATTAACCATTATATTGAATCTTATTGTCGCCATAGAGTTTGGCCTGCTCATGGCAGCATTCCTGTTTATGAAGCGCATGGCGGATATGACGAGAATCGAATCCATTAAAGATGAGCTTAAATGCAGTTCCGACATCGCCTTAAGCAACCCCGACGGCATTCCTAAGGCCATTCAGATATTCCAGATTTACGGTCCTTTCTTCTTTGGCGCAGCCGAAAAATTTATGGACACCATTCAGGAAAATCTTGATCCCACTAAGGTCATGATTATCAGAATGCGCCACGTGCCATTTATGGACGCCACTGGATACCATGCTTTATTTAAAACCTACTCCTATTGCAGAAAGCATAGGATTTTGCTCCTCTTTACCCAGGTTCAGCCCCAGCCCCTTGAACTGATGGAGAGATATGGTTTTATTGAGCTGATCAGCAAGGATAATTTTTGCGATGATATTGAACAGGCACTGGTGCGTGCCAATGCCTATGTCGAACTGCAAAGCTTGAAAAACGATATTCCTTTATAACAGGATCATGCCATTTCCTTATTCATCATTTCAATGGCCCTATTAAAAGCCTGCCCCATCCCGCCGTCTTCACAGGCAGGTATGACCATGCTGCATACCTCAAGCAGCTGCCGGGGGGCATTGACCGGTGCAAAGGAATACCCGGAAGCCTTCAGCACCTGAAGATCCGTCATCCCATCCCCTGCTGAAAATACATTTTTTATCTTCACCCCATAATGTTCGGCCATAATATGCAGCGCTGCTTCTTTTCCTGCTTCCCGCGCATATACTTCTGCGAAATGTCTGCTTGCAAAGTCAAATCTTAGCTGTTCATTATTAAAAACCTCTTCTCCACACTGTTTCAGAAGAGATCTGTCGGTTGATACCATGGTTATCTTTAAAATTTCACCCCTGACATCTACTAAGGAATAAATGGGCCCCTGCATTTCTTCCTGCACGCCGTGTGCCGCCAAGTATTCATTGGTTCTGATCATATAAATATTATCTTTTGTATAAACCTGGATACTGATGCCGGGGTAAAAATCATAAACCTTCCTTACCAATTCAAGCACGTCTTCGGGCAGCGGAAAAGATTTGAGGTATCGATCCTGTGAAAAATCATATATCCCGGCCCCATTGTATAAAATACATGGAATCTGAATACCCAGCTCCTCTGCAATCCACCGAGTGGAAAACCTGGACCGCCCGGTGCATAATGTCAGTAAACCACCCGTGGAAATAAATTTTCTTGCCGCGGTCTTGACTCCCTCACCAATGCCACTGCTGCCCCGTAGCAGCGTTCCGTCAATATCCGATAAAAATAGGAATTTTTCCATCTCTCATTCTTCCCCCTGTAAATAAATTCAATTGATCTTAAATAAACGATTTACTTGCATATGCAAATCCTCTTAAGGCTTTAATGGACAATATTTCTTTAATAAAATGGGAATCAGAAGCATCTATATAATACACCAGCCAGAAATAAATCGCAATCTTATGCAACAATTTGATTAATATTGGAATACCCTGAAAAATAGTACAATACCTTCAAAAAGCGGCAGAGATTTCGAACATTACAACAAAAGTGCTCCTTTATGAACAGTTTTTAAGGCTGTGCCATAAAGGAGCATTGCTTTCAAGTTCAAGGATTTTTTAATAGTGGATTCAATTATTGGAAAGCTCTTTAACAGAGGTAACAAAGGCAGCCAGGTTCTGAATCTCGGAAGGAATAATGATTTTGGTAGCCTGACCATTAGCGGCCTTTTCAAAAGCCTCCAGACTCCGGATTGCAATAACCTCTTTGCTGAGCTCCTGCTCTTTAATCATGCGAAGGCCCTGAGCCGTAGCATTCTGAACCTTCAAAATAGCCTCGGCCTCACCCTCAGACTCACGAATGGTTGCCTCTTTCTTGGCTTCAGCCCGCAGAATGGCCGCGGTCTTTTCAGCTTCTGCTTCAAGAATAAGGGATTGCTTTTTACCTTCAGCCACAAGAATGCTGGAGGTTTTTTCACCTTCGGCTCTCAAAATAGATTCACGCCTTTCACGCTCCGCTCTCATCTGCTTTTCCATAGCATTCTGAATATCGGCGGGAGGAATGATGTTTTTGACTTCTACCCTATTGATCTTGATTCCCCATGGATCCGTTGCTTCGTCCAGTATAATCCGCATTTTGTTATTGATGATGTCACGGGAAGTTAAGGTTTCATCCAATTCCAAATCACCGATAATATTGCGCAGAGTCGTGGCCGATAATGTTTCAATAGCCAACATAGGGCGTTCAACACCATAGGTATAGAGCTTTGGGTCGGTTATCTGAAAATATACCACGGTATCGATTTGCATGGTTACATTATCTTTCGTGATAACGGGCTGGGGAGGAAAATCCAGAATTTTCTCCTTCTCCGATACACGATTGGCAACTTTGTCGATGAGAGGAATCTTAAAATGAAGTCCCACATCCCAGGTTTCCTTATAGGCGCCCAATCTCTCAACGATATAGGCCTGTGCCTGTGGAACGACTTTAATATTGGAAATGACAAGAAGGATAATGGCTACAATAAAGATTACAAATGCATATGGTCCCATAATAGTACCTCCGTCTATTTATTTTTTTATTAAACGCTCTTTTCTGAAGCGCTGACAATAAGTTTAACACCCTCAATGGCATGCACGATAACTTCCGTATCCTTGGGGATAGGAACTCCGGATTTGCTTACGGCCGTCCATATCTGCCCTTTTACTTTAACCTGCCCCGGTGCGTATTCGTTAATATCCATAATGACGAGGCCAACAGCACCGATAAGTGCATTGAGGTTTGTTTTTTCATGGCCTATCTTCAGGTATTTAACCGCAACCGGCCTGGTAAAGATCAAAAGCAGTGTCGATACAATCAGGAAAGTCGCTATCTGAAGCCATAGAGGCAAACAAAGCAAAGCGAGAATAAACGCCACTAAAGAGCCTGCAGCCAGCCAGATGGTCGTAAGACTGACGGTTGCTGCCTCAATGGTAATAAGGACAAGAATCAATCCAAGCCAAGTGTAAACATATACATAGTCCATTATTCAGAACCTCCTCCGAAAGCCTTTTCTATTCTACTGGACCGCCCGCACAAATATGATTGGCTTTCCATTCCTTACTTTATAAGTTTCTCTAAATTCCGTTCATTATTCGAGCTGGATAAGCTGTCAGCTGTTCTGAGAATGATCCGCATCAGGAAGATTGACCTGTTTAATGTAGCATCTTCTGCGGCGGTGAATCCGGGTCTCATAGCTTCTCCACATGGATTGAACCGCATGATTGGTCTCCAGCTCGGGAGAGGCGATCGCTTTGGCCACACCGTTCTTCAGTGCACTTTTGGTCAATTCATCCAATAAAACATAGGGCACTCCCTTTGAACGAAGCTCAGGCTTTATGGCTACCAAATACAAGTCCAGTATGTCATTCTTTTTAACGGCCTTTATGAATCTCATAAAGCCAAAAGGCAGCAGCCGTCCCCCGCTTTTTTGGGAGGCTTCGGATAATGATGGAACAATCACACCGAAGCCGGCAAGCTTGCCGTCCGGGCCTTTTATGAGGCAGACATAATCCATGTTCAAAAATGAAAAAAATTGCTTGACATAGGCCTTAACCTGCTTATCCGTTATGGGAACCACCCCATATAAGTGTTCATACCCTTTATTCAGCAGATCAAACACCTCTGACGCATAAGGGATAACATCTTTCGAGCTCTTTAAGGGAACCACGCTTAATCCGTACTTTTCCTTTGCCCTGTTTGCCAAAGCTGTAATTTTAGCAGCAGTTTCCTCATCAGGCAAAGTAATATCAATTTCGATCCACTCGGCATCCTTTTTATAGCCATAGGTCTCAATATGCTTCATATAATAGGGATGATTGTAAATGGTAATAAATGTGCCCATTTCTTCAAATCCCTCAACCAGCATTCCTTCTTTATCCAGATCACAAAAGCCGAGGGGGCCGTGGACATATTCCATGCCCTTTTCTTTTGCCCATTTCTCTACCGTGGCAAACAAAGCGCCCGATACTTCATAGTCGTCAATAAAGTCAACCCAGCCAAACCGGGCATAAGAATTTCCCCACTTTTTTATGTAGCTATGGTTGATAATGCCGCAAATACGCCCTGCCAGTTGCCCATCCTTGTAAGCAAGCCAGAGCTCCGCTTCACAAAATTCAAAAGCCGGATTTTTATGCTTATTTAAAGTAAACTTTTCATCCATAATCAAGGGCGGCACCCAATATGGATTATCTTTATATAAATTAAAGGGAAACTTAATAAAGGCATTGAGCTGGCGCTGATTTTCTACTTTGATGATTTTTACCATGTGTACCCCCTAAATGTCCTTCGCAAAGATCAATTCATTATAGCATTTTTATTCCGGATAATAAATCTGATATTGGTCGGATTTCTGAGCGATTATGATATGGCGGGCTTATAAACGCTTCGCCTGTCCAGTGACCAAACGGGCTCTGAGAATTCACCCGGCTTGATATTGCGGGTCGCATTCTGGTAATCATAAACGCGTGCATCGATAAGATCAATATGATGCAGCAGCTCGGCTTCCAGAAACAAAGGCTTTTTGGGGCTGCCATACTCGGGTTCGTAATGATGGCCGACAACCATATGCTTCAGCAGCAGCAACACCTCTTCGGATGCATCTACAAGCTTTCCGGCGCGATCCAGCTCCTCTACGCCCATCACAATATGTCCCAGCAGTTGCCCCTGCTTGGAGTATTCCGCTATGCCAAGCTCGTTGCTGGTAAGTTCCCCGATTTTTGCCAAATCATGCACTATGACACCGCCAAAAAGCAAGTCCGGGTTTGCTTCCTCATATACGCTGCAAAGCGCCTCCGCTGCTCGCAGCATACGGACCATATGGTATAGCAGGCCTCCCCTTATGGCGTGATGGAGGCTTTTGGCCGCCGGATAATAAAGAAGTTTTCCCTCTTTCTCGGCAAGAAGCTGCATGACAACGGACCGAATCTCTGTATTCTTGATTTTTGCAGTAAAAAGATAAATTTCTTCCAGCATGTCTTCAGATGGAACGGGAGCAGAGGCCACAAAATCTGCAATATATTTTTGGTCTTCTTCATCCGCTATCTTGATTTTATTCACTGATAGCTGCAGGGCTTCCTTCCATAGATCAATACGGCCGTTCACATAATAAAGTTTATTTTTGAGAAGAGAGTTAAACTCCGTTTCACCTGTGTCCCACCATTTGGCTGAAATGTCTCCGGTTTGGTCGGATAAAATAATATCCAGATAAGTTTTTTTATTAGAAGATATCTTCAAGTCTACTGATTTTAAAATATAAATGCCGTTGATGGTCTCTCCAGCTTTTAAATCAGATATTTTTATGCTTTCAAATTTCATGAATGTTCCCCCAAAAATTTACAATTTATTCACACATAGACTTATTGTACATGATTTAAAGATAAAAATCAAAAAGGGGGATTAAAGAGCTTTGATACGAAACATCACTCTGTCGCTTTTGGCGAATTACGAATTGAAAATTAAAGAGAATGCGCGATTTTTGACGTTCAAATGTCCCACATGTCAATAACGCGATATTCAAGCCTTTTTGACAAATCCACTTCCTTTGATTTTTTAACGGCTTGTCCCTGTTCATCTAAAACAACACGAATCACCGGTCGGTTGGGCATCCTCGGATTGTTTTTAATGACCAGCCCTTTTTCCCCCGAATTGAGTATTACAGCCGTCCCCACGGGGAAATTGGCAATATGGCTGATTAAAGCATTGATAACTGCTTTATCGAAATATTTGCCCGCAAGGGAAGCCATATATTCCATCACTTCGTTGGGAAGCATTTTTTTACGGTATACCCGGTCGGTGGTTAAGGCATCAAAAACATCAGCCGCCGCAACAATGCGGGAAGGCATGGAAAGATCATTATTCTTAAGATTATAGGGATAGCCGCTGCCGTCAATGCGCTCATGGTGGGTCAGCGCAATCATACGAACGGTTGGATGAAAGCCGGGAGAGTTTTTTAAGATATCATAACCGTAAACAGTATGCTTCTGCACCTCGGCATATTCTTCCATAGTAAGAGCCGACGGCTTTTTCAGAATATCTTCGCTGACCATGACCTTTCCGATATCATGCAAAAGTGCCCCTACCCCAATATCCCGCAGCTTTTTCCCTTTTATGCCTAAGGATAGGCTGATGATCAAAGAAAATATGCAGACGTTGACGCTGTGGGAATAGGTATAATCATCTATCGATCTGATATCCGAAAGGCTTACAATGATAAAGTCGTTTTCCAATATACTGGCTACCAGCCTGTTCACTATCCCGATAATTTTCTCGCTGTCCACCGATATTTTTATGCTCGGCATTGACATGATACGCTTTATCTGGGCCTTTACATCAGTGATGATCTCTTCCTTGACCGTTTCAGGAACAGAAATGCCCTTTGAGTAATCGTCATCTATATATATTTCGGTGATTTTATAATTTCCCAGGTTGGTAATGATTTCTTCGGTCAGTGTTGATCCCGCAGATAATAGAACAATGCCATCCAGTGAAATAATGGTACGCGCAACAGGAACACCTACTAGCGCTCTGTTCAGCCTCACTCTTCTCACAAAGATTTACCCCTCCAAAAACATATCAGAATAGTAACGCCATCTCTATCTATTTGCAGGCATTACCAATGCATTCAGACATATTTTTATTCTACTATTTGTATCGGCTGTGTCTTTAAAAAAATTAATAATAACCTCACCCGCTAGCATTGTTGCTTCGAAAAGCGGCAGAGTGATGTTTTAGTGCGGATGTTTCACAATAAAAGGGGTGTAATTAATCCAATAATGGTTTCACGACCGAAAGCACATTCTTTCTCAGAATTTCCAGGCAGCTTATAGATTTCTCCTCAGAATCGGAAGATACCCCGTAATAAATTTTAATCTTCGGTTCGGTTCCGGAAGGCCTGATGCAAAACCATGAATCCGATGCCATTTTATGGTAAAGCACATTGGACCGGGGCAAAGATAAAGGCTCGCTGCGCCCTGTTTCAAAATTTTGACAAACCTGATTTTCGTAGTCAAAGACAGAAGAAACCTCTAAATTGCCGAATTTTTCAGGCTTTTCGGCTCTCAGGAAATCCATGGCGGCGCCTATCCTCTGCAGGCCTTCCTTTCCTTTTAAGGTAAAGGAATCAATGGCTTCCTTTACATATCCATACTTATCATAAATCTCCAAAAGGCCCTGGTACAGGTTCAACCCTCTGGACTTATACCAGGCATAAACCTCGGCTATGAGCATAGAAGCAACTACGGCATCCTTATCCCTGGCATGAGTGCCGGCAAGATATCCATAACTCTCTTCAAAGCCAAATATAAATTTTTTCTTTCCCATATCATCTAAAAGCCTTATTTGTTCCCCGATAAATTTAAAACCGGTGAGAACATCTAAAATTTCCACTTTATAGTGATTGGCGATTTTTCTTGCTAAATCACTTGTTACAATGGTCTTAACCACAAAAGCATTTTCCGGGAGTTCCCCTTTTAACTTCTTTTGTGAAAGAATATATTCCAACAGAAGACAACCGGTTTGATTGCCGGTAAGCGTAATGTATTGGCCCTTTGAGTCTTTTACAACGACGCCCATTCGATCGCAATCAGGATCTGTACCTATGACAAGGTCCACATTTTCTTTTTGGGCGTACTGAATGGCAATAGCAAAAGCCGCCTTTTCTTCAGGGTTGGGATATTTAACCGTCGAAAACTCGGGATCGGGCAGTTCCTGTTCTTTGACTACCGATACCTGATCAAAGCCAATCTCTTTTAGTATACGGCGAACGGGTTTGTTCCCTGATCCATGCAGAGGCGTATAGATGATCTTTGAGTCTTTTCCGTATTTTTGGGGAATCCCGGCATTGACACATACCTTCTTCACAGCTTCCATATAGGCATCGTCAATTTCTTTTCCAATGAACACCAGAAAACCTTTTCGAAGGGCCTCTTCCTGACTGATACAGGGAACTGAAGACAGATCGGAAATCGCCTCCACCTCTGCGATGACCAAATCAGATTCCCTGGGAGGGAGCTGGCCGCCGTCACTGCCATACGCTTTAAAACCGTTATATTCTTTTGGGTTGTGGCTCGCCGTAATAACAACACCGCCATCACAGCCAAGATGCCTCACGGCAAAAGACAACTCAGGGGTTGGGCGGAGTTCATCAAACAAATAAGCCCTGATGCCGTTGCAAGCCATAGCAAGAGCGGTTTCCAGGGCAAATTTATAGGAACAATGACGGGAATCATAAGCAATTGCTACACTTTTATCACCGTCATGTATTTTTTTTATAAAATTCGCAAAGCCATGTGCAGCTTTACGCACAGTATATTTGTTCATGCGATTGGTGCCGGCGCCTATAAGTCCTCTCATACCGCCCGTACCAAATTCAAGTTCACGATAAAACCGGTCCTCTATCTCCTTTTCATCATTCTTAATCGCCAAAAGTTCCGCTTTGGTAGCTCCATCAAAATAATCGCTCTTAAGCCAGAAGTTATATTCATTTATATAACCCATATCGATGCCTCCGATATATATTCTGCCTTTATTATGTACCATAACAAGAATCTTTAGGATCCGGTTGAAGATTCCTATTGTGAAATAATAAATTTCCCGGGACCCGACAGCAATCTTTTGCTCAAAGCGGGCGGGCTCTTTTATACCGCTCTGCGCGGCTCAACAATCAGCTTCATGGCGGTTCTTTCTTCCCCGTCCACATTAACCTCTGAAAATGCGGGAATGCAAACCAGTTCAACACCTAATGGAGCAAGAAATCCACGGGCAATGGCCACAGCCTTCACAGCCTGGTTTAATGCGCCGGCGCCAATAGATTGAACCTCAGCCATCCCCTTGTCTCTTACTACACCTGCAATAGCCCCCGCTACAGAATTGGGATTGGACCTGGAAGAAACCTTCAAGACATCCATTTCAACAACCTCCGAAAACAAATCAATCCTACGGTTTAACACAGTATGCGATTCTTTTTATATCAACTGCTTTTTTAGTTTCCTCATCAATTGTGATAATCACTGCATTTATTTGGACCTTTCCCTTTGCAATCTCATGCTGGATGGGAAGCCCCAGGGTGAATTTTTTAATAATCAAATTTTTATCAACGCCAATAACGCCCTGTGCAGGCCCTGTCATTCCCACATCAGAAATATATGCCGTTCCTTTTTCCAATATCTTCTCATCGGCTGTCTGAACATGTGTATGGGTTCCTACCATACATGACGCACGTCCGTCAACATAATAGCCCAAGGCGATCTTTTCACTGGTTGCCTCTGCGTGAAAATCTACAAATATGACATCGGCTTGCCCTTTCAGGCAGGCAAGCTCATGATCTATGGTCTTAAAAGGACAATCCACCGGGTTATCCATATATACACGCCCTAAAAGATTTATTGCGGCCAGCCGTATTCCGTTTTTTTCTATGATCATGTGGCCTTTTCCCGGTACGCCCTTGGGATAATTGGCCGGCCTTATAATTTTGATCCCTGAATCAATAATGTTGAGAACTTCCTTGCGGGCCCAGGTATGATTTCCCATGGTGATAAGATCAATTCCGCTTTCTAAAATATCCTGGGCAGTATTATAACTGATTCCTCTTCCTCCCGCGGAATTTTCCCCGTTTGCAATACAAAAATCAGGTCTATATTGTGATTTCAATTCAGGCATTTCTGCCTTCAGCGCTTTTCTTCCTGCTTCGCCAAACACATCCCCGATAAAAAGGATTTTCAAAAAATTTCTTCCTTTCAAAATACAGGAAGCGTTTTCACGCTTCCTGCTTAAGACTATTTTGCATATTCTACAGCTCTTGTTTCCCTAATAACATGAACCTTTATTTGCCCCGGGTAATCCATTTCGCTTTCTATTCGCTTAACAATGTCACGTGCAACCATGATCATTCCTTCATCATTGACAGCCTCCGGTTTGACCATTATGCGCACCTCACGTCCGGCTTGAATAGCGAATGATTTCTCAACCTCAGGGAAGGAATTCGCAATTTCCTCAAGCTTTTGAAGACGCTTAACATAGTTTTCCAGGGTTTCCCTTCGGGCACCCGGTCTGGCGCCTGAAATGGCATCAGCGGCCTGGACAAGAACCGCTACAACAGATGTCGCTTCAATGTCGCCGTGATGAGCCATAACAGCATGAATGACCTCTTCACTTTCCTTGAACTTCCTGCAGATATCCGCACCTATAGTAACATGGGTGCCCTCAACCTCGTGGTCGATAGCCTTACCGATATCGTGCAAAAGACCTGCCCGTTTTGCCAACGTCACGTCCTCGCCCAATTCAGCAGCCATCAGACCTGCCAGGTGGGAAACCTCAATAGAATGTGAAAGAACATTCTGGCCATAGCTGGTTCTATACTTGAGTTTACCAAGAAGCTTGACAATTTCGGGATTCAAACCGTGGACTCCAGTTTCGAATGTAGCCCTGTCACCTTCCTCGCGAATTGTGTTGTCTACTTCCTTACGTGCTTTTTCCAACATTTCTTCGATGCGTGCCGGATGGATTCTTCCATCCACGATCAGCTTTTCAAGCGTAATACGTGCAACTTCACGTCTGATAGGATCAAAGCCCGACAGAATAACCGCTTCAGGGGTATCATCAATAATGAAATCGATGCCTGTAAGGGTCTCCAGAGTTCTGATATTCCGGCCTTCCCGCCCTATAATTCTGCCCTTCATTTCATCATTGGGCAGATTTACAACGGAAACCGTAATTTCAGATGCATGATCGGCAGCACAGCGCTGAATGGCAGTGGATAAAACTTCCTTCGCCTTTCGGTTTGCTTCCTCCTTGGCTCGATCGGTGATATCCTTCACCATGATGGCTGCTTCGTGCTTGACTTCGCCCTCAATATTGTTTAAAAGATACTGTTTTGCTTCTTCAACGGATAATCCTGATATACTTTCCAGCTTTTCGATCTGCTTACTGTGTAACTCCTCGATATCAGCCTGTCTGGCCTCAATTTCATGAATCTGCCTGTTCAGTGCCTCTTCCTTTTTCTCGAGGGTATCCATCTTTTTCTCAAGAGTTTCGTCTTTTTGCTGCAGCCGCCTTTCAGTTCTCTGAATTTCGATTCTGCGTTCCCGAACCTCTTTTTCCAGTTCAACTCTGCCTTTGTGAACTTCTTCGCGTACTTCAATCAAAGCATCGCGTTTTCTTCTCTCTGCAACTTTCTCAGCTTCACTTACAATACGCTGGCTTTCCTTTTCTGCGCTCTCAAATTCTGCCTCGGCCACACGTTTTCTATGCTCAACTCCCTTTCGGAAGGATATAAGTGAACTAATGAATGCTACGATAAGCCCAATAACCAGTCCAATAACAATTGATATCAGATCGATTCTACTCACCTCCTTTTGGCTTTAGTTGTTTCATATGAATTCATCATCAATAAAGCAATCTAATGGCACTAAAAAATACGCATACTTCATGCCATTATGGAACTATTGTATACAGTTTTAAAATTTATGTCAAGAAAGCCGCTTGTTTTTGTGCATTTTGCAAGCTTTAATTGTATTTTTCAAAAGCATGGCCCTTGTCATGGGACCTACACCGCCTGGAACAGGAGTAATAGCGGAAGCAATCTTGCTGACCTCAGCAAAATCCACATCCCCTGTCATGCTCCCGTCTTCCTTGCGATTAATACCCACATCAATGACAACGGCGCCTTTCTTGACATAATCTTTTGTAATAAAATCGGGCTTGCCCACAGCGGCTATGAGAATATCCGCCTCCCTGCAGACAGACGCTAGGTCCCTGGTTTTTGAATGGCAGACAGTCACCGTTGCATTGGCATGAAGCATCAGCATGGACATGGGCTTCCCCACAATATTGCTTCTGCCTACAATGACACAGTTTTTTCCCGATACTTCGATACCGGCATCCTTTAAAAGCTCCATCACACCTGCCGGCGTACACGGTGAAAAGATCATATTGCCGATCATCAGCTCGCCGACATTATACGGATGGAAGGCGTCGACATCTTTTTCAGGGCTGATTCTTCGGATTACTCTGCCCTCATTTAAATGCCTGGGTATGGGCAGCTGAACCAATATTCCATCCACTGCGGAATCCTGGTTCAAAGCGTCGATCAGCTCCAGCAGCTCTTCCTCTCCGGTTTCCTCAGGAAGGGCATATTCAAAGGACCTGATTCCCACCTCGGCACAATCTTTTTTCTTGTTATTCACATATATTCTTGAAGCAGGGTCATTTCCCACTATCACCACCGCAAGCCCGGGTGTTATGCCCTGTTCAGACAGAGCCTTTACCTCCTGGGCCATGGACTGCTTCATTCGCTTCGCCAAATCTTTTCCGTTCAATGATGTATATGCCATGAAATCTACCTTTCTTACCAATATTATTAATACCATAAATAGTGTAAGACAATACCAATCCATGTGTCAATTAGATTGCAAACTTTGGGACTTTTAATGCTTCGCTGATTTGGTCTGCAATGATGTGCCGGAAATTCCACTGCAAATACAAAGAAGGCCGCCCGAATAGACGACCTATCTATAATTAAACGGAGGTATTAGATTTACCCTATCCTTGCAAGAATTACTTGATTGCAGGTGCTATAACCGGGATATCCCTTCCAAGATCAAAGTAGTCTATGTCGACAGACACCTCTGCCAGCATATCCAGTGCAATAGACTCATCAAGAGAATTGCCCGAAATAAATACTTTGCCTTTCTCAATAAGTCCGTTTTCGTTTATAAACATCTGATAGGTAATCTCAAATCCGTTATTATACACATCAGATATTTTTTCATCGCTTTGAATGAGTTCCTCGGTATTAGTCAGACCATATTGGTCATAATTGCTTTGATCGAATCGCAGCGAATATACCGTATACGTTGTCTCTCCGACCACTTCTATACTTTTAGTAATAGGGAGCTTATTGTAATTCCTCAAGAAACCGCTGTTATCAGGAGTAATATTTTGTAATGAAGTAATTGAAATTCCTGCGTCAATTAATTCCTGCGGGCTGAGAAGCTGCCAGCCCATTTCTCCAGGATTGTAATAAAATTTACCATTTTTAAAAATAATACAATAATAGAAGTCCGTTGTTTCATTCCAGACTCTTACAAAACCTGTATCCTCAATGGAAAAATCCTTGCCATTAACAAAGCCGGTAATACCATCATGCGTTGATAAAAATTCTGTATATTCATCATCGCTGCCCAGATCACGTCCACAAAAACTACTATTCAGATCAGCAATAAAGCTTTCCTTTTCAACAGGATTCTTGATGGAATCATAAAACTCGGGAAACTGAATTTCTTTGCTAAAGTCTGCGACCTTTTGCTGGAGTGAATCCTTGGCCATTATAAACCTGTAGATAACAACAGCTGCCTGTTGGCGCTGTGCATCCAATTGCGGCCCAAATTTTTCGTTCCCGATTCCATTCATTAAACCGTTGTTAAGGCTGAATTCCACTGAGTCCTGCGCCCATTTTGATACGGCATTAGCATCAGCAAGGCCTGTTACAGCATCCAGTGTCTGATTTACCAGAAGCTGCTCATCGGTAAGGCCCAAGGCTCTTACAAACATTGCAGACATTTGTTCTCTTGTTGCTTTCTGACCGGGCACAAAGGTTTTAGAGGCATTCATTTTAATAATACCCTCCCTCAGAGCTGCCTCAACATAAGGGAAACTCCAATGGGTCGGGGCAACATCAATAAAAGAAGGTGTCGCCGGCGGATTAGAAATATCAATATCCATACTTTCGACCAGCATTTTCACCATTTGGTCCCGAGTCAATGTGTCAGCAGGATTAAATTTTCCATTGTTACCGACAATAATCCCCTTGTCGATCAGGTATTCCACAGCCGGCCGGGCAAAGCCCGCACACTCATCCAGATCTGTAATTTGAACTGCATTGGCAGGTACAGAAATACCGAAGGCGGTTGCCGCAAAAACAGCGGATAAGAGAATGGTTGACAAAATTCTCTTCATGGTTGTATGCATCATTATTTCCCCCTTAAAAATGTAAGCTAATAAACAAGCTAAATTCATTATAACTACCCAAAAACTAAAAATCACTTGAAATACCAGGAAGTAAAAAGCGTAAAAAAAGATTGCCAGAGGAACGTCTCCCTGACAATCTTGGCAATCTGAGAATTCTACAGAAGTTGTTTTCTTAAATTTTCCGGTGATTTTGGTGAAAGGTAGCCAACAGGAATATCAAAGACGGTCAGAGCACCGGTTCTGCCTTCCCTGTTAAGCTTTGACACAGCCCGGGCATAGGCCGCAAGGATGCTTCCCGTGAACTCGGGATTGCTGTCAAGCTTTAAAGAGAACTCGGCAAGATGGTGATTTTCGAGGTTTTGCCCGGTCGACCCGCTCCTTATGACAAAACCGCCGTGGGGCATCCGGCTGTGGTCTTTCCTGAGCTCCTCTTCGGATACAAAATGAACAATGGTATGGTAATCGGAAAAATAGTTGGGCATCTCTTTGATTGTCTTTTCAATAAGGGCTTTGTCGGCACCTTCCTCAGCTACTACATAGCACTCCCGCAAATGCTTTTCACCCGTTGTGAGTTCAGGATTTTCGCCTGTACGAACCTGATTGACCGCCTTGTCAATTGGAACTGTATATTGCACTGCATTTTTCACACCCTGAACGCGCCGAATGGCATCTGAATGCCCCTGGCTTACTCCCTTGCCCCAGAAGGTATATACCTTGCTTTGAGGCAGTATTGCCTCGGTATACATTCGGTTCAGTGAAAACAGCCCGGGATCCCAGCCGATGGATATGGCTGCGGTCTTGCCCCCTGCCCTGGCCGCTTTATCGACCGCATTAAAATATTCGGGAATTCTGGCATGGGTATCAAAAGAATCCACACAGTTAAAGAGGCTTGCAAATTTGGGGCCCTGTTCGGGAAGATCTGTTGCTGATCCGCCGCAGAGAATCATTACATCAATCAAATCCTTATATTGTTCAGCCTTGCTGATATGAACTGCGTTTACATTGTCCAAAGCAGGTTTGATGCTTCCGGGATCTCTTCTTGTGAATATAGCCTCCAGCTTCATATCAGGATTTTGCATAACTGCTAGTTCTACTCCCCTGCCGATGTTTCCGTATCCAATAATACCTACCCTTATTATCTTTGACATTCGATATCCCTCCAAATATATAATTGCCGTACTGGTGAATTAATCTCTTTTGAGAATACAAGAAATGAAAGTGATTTACAAGTATCTTTCAAATTTTCTATTTGATCAAACAGTGCGGTTTTGATTATAAACTATGTTATTGCAAGCGTTATAACTATTTATTCCAATATATTATGTTTATCATTAAAAGCAAATATGCAATATTATATTGATAAATGTTGCATATTTCAATAAAATTTATACCCTGTGCCTCAGGCTTCAAGATTCCTTTATTTTTTCCTTGCCTGGAATTTTAAATTGGTTTTTCCGGCGGGCTTTCTATGTACATGTTTCTTGCTTATTGTTTTTTTTCCAGAAGGCCTGATGAGACAGCTCCGGTCATAGCCGATTAAATCAGTTCTTCCGGCTGTTTTCAAGGCCTCCTCAATCAATTTATGATTTTTAGGAAGATGAAATTGAAGAAGAGCCCGCTGAAGCTGCTGCTCCTTTTCAGTCCGGGCCACATAAAGGGGCTTCATGTCCCGGGGATCCAGGCCGGTATAATACATACAGGTGGACAAGGTGCCCGGCGTGGGAATAAACTGCTGCACCTGTTCGGGCATGTATCCCATATCCTTGATATATAAAGCAAGCTCAATGGCATCCTCCAGCGTACTGCCCGGATGGCCCGAAATAAAGTACGGAACCAGAAACTGCTTCTTGCCAAGCTTTTTATTGATGGCATGATATTTCCTGACAAAGCTCTCATAAACATCATGGGGCGGCTTTCCCATATATCTGAGCACCCTGTTGGACACATGCTCCGGAGCCACTTTCAGCTGTCCGCTTATATGGTTTTTGCAAAGCTCCTCCAAAAATCTGTCTTTTTTCGCCTGCATCGCATAATCAAATCTTACGCCCGAGCGGACAAAAACCTTTTTGACCTTGGGAAGCCCTGAAAGCTGCCGCAGCAGGTCGATATATTCCTTATGGCTTGTGTCCAGATATTTACAGGGCTCAGGATACAGACATTCCCGATTTTTGCAGGCGCCCCTCAAAGCCTGATTTTTGCATGCGGGTATTCTGAAATTGGCGGTTGGCCCTCCCACGTCGTGAATATAACCTTTAAAATTTTCCTGCTGGGTTAAGAGCTCTGCCTCTTGGAGAATGGATTCCTTGCTTCTGGGCTGGATCACCCGCCCCTGGTGAAAACCAATGGAGCAAAAGGAACATCCACCAAAGCACCCTCTATGGCTCGTTATGGAAAATTCCACTTCCTCTATGGCCGGAACTCCGCCCGCCTTATCATACATGGGATGCCAGCGCCGCATATAAGGAAGGGCATATACTCCATCCAGCTCTTTTTCGCTCATAGGTTCCATGGGCTGATTCTGAACAACGAATTTCCTGTTATGCTGCTGAATCAGAATATGACCGGTAAAGGCATTCTGCTCCCTGTACTGGGTCATAAATGCACGGGCATAATCTTTTTTGTTTTTTTGGACCTGTTCACAGGATGGAAGTACAAGAACTTTTTCACCAGAGTCTTCGAATCCCGGTTTTAACTTTTTGGGGAGCTCCTCCATAGAGCAGGCATAAGCGGTGCCCCGTATACTCTTAAGACTGCTCACGGGAACCCCTCTTTCAAGGAGCTTGGCAATTTCAAGTATGGCCCGTTCGCCGTTGCCATATATCAGAAGATCGGCATTTGTATCAATGAGTATGGAGGAACGCACCGTATCCTGCCAATAATCATAATGCGCGAAACGGCGCAGACTTGCCTCAAGGCCGCCTATCATGAGCGGAATGTCACCGAAAGCTTCCCGCACCCGGTTACAGTATACAATCAGCGCCCTGTCGGGTCTATTTCCCGGCTTTCCGCCAGGCGAATAGACATCCTTATGCCGCCTGTGTCTGGAGGCGGTATAATTGTTAACCATGGAGTCTAAAACGCCTGAAGAAACCATTACACCAAGACGCGGCCTGCCCAGCCTTTTGAAATCATCGACCGAATGCCAGTCCGGCTGGCTGATGATGCCCACGCGGTAGCCCTCAGCTTCAAGCAGCCTGGTAATAACGGCATGGCCAAAGGAAGGATGATCCACATAGGCATCGCCGCATATAAAAATAAAGTCGGGTGTATCCCAGCCCTTCTCACTTAAATCTCTTTGACTGACAGGTAAAAAGCCTTTATCAGGCATTTTTCTTATCCTCCCTCATAGGGAGGCGGGTAAGCTCCTCAAATTCGGGCAGGGTCCGAAAGGCGGCAAAATAATGGGATGCTTTTGCTCTGAGCCTTAAGTTGGGGTTTATTGCAAATGCCTTTTCCAGAAAGCCAAGGGTTGCATCTACATCACCCTGTAAAGCAGAAACTCTGGCCAGGCCAAAAATAATCTCATCGTCGTCAGCGTTGAATTTCAAGCCTTCCTTGTAAAGTCTTGCTGCCTCCGAATAGTTTTTAAGGCCGATCAGAGCGGAAGCCCAGTTATAATACAGAGACGGATCATCATTGGTCAGTTTATATGCTCTTTTAAACACACGAACAGCCTCTTCATAGCGCTTCATCATCATCAGCGTAACGCCGAGATTATAGTGCACCAGATAAGATTCCGGGTATTGACGGATACATTCCTCGTAGACATGAATCGCATCAATAATCCTGTCGTTGGTTATATAAATCTCCGCAAGAAGATTATAGGCCATTTCCAGCTTTTCATTTCCGCGAAGGGATTGATTCAGGCATTCAATAGCCGCTTCGGTATTTCCCTCTGCGTCATAAATGGAGGCCATGCTGTAATAGGCTCTGCTGTGTTCCGGCTCCAGCTCGGTGGCAAATTTAAAGCTGGAGAACGCCTCCTGAGTTTTATCCAACTCCCGCTGAGCAGCGCCAAGGCGGTAATATGCATCCGCGTCCTGGGGAGTCAGATAGGTGAGCTTTTTGTAGGCAGTCTGCGCATTCTCCCAATCTTTGCTTTTCCGGTAGAGCTTGCCCAGAAGGCTCCAGGCCTCGGTAAAGTCCTGGTCTTTGGCTACAATGGTCTCCAGGTGATATTTACATTTCATTTCCTCATTGTTCTCAAAGCAGAGACTTGCCAGAAGATAACGCAATTTGCTGTCCTCCCCCAGCTTCAGGGCATCGGAGATATGCTGTTGAGCCTCGTTTAAAATCCCTATGGAAATATAGCAACGGGCAATGTTCATTTCGGCTTCCTTAATATGAACCTTCCCTTTGAGCGCCAACTGGAACTGGTTGATGGCCAGTTCAAAACGCTCTAATGCGTATAGGCTCAGGCCATAACCAAAGTGGACCGACGGACGGAAATGCACTGCCTCATTGGGTATTTCAGCCTTTTTATTAGCTTTATCGCCGGGTTCCTCCCCTAAAAGAGAAAGAGTTTTCTTGTAGTATTTAATGGCTTCGTCAAAAAATCCATTTTTGTGAAAGAGCCATGCGGTATTGTATTCGATCAGGGGATTTTCGCTTAAGAGGCCCGAAAGGATAACATATATATCCAGCGCCTGCTTATAGTCTTCGGCAGCAATTAATTTGTGTACCTCTGAAAGCTGCTGCATCACATTCGTTCTAAGATGCTTGTCAGCCAGATTCAGTGTTTTCACAATAATGCCGGCCTTAATCTCTCTGTTCCATTCGTCGGGAGTCTGGACATATTCCGCATACTGCCAGTCCTTTGTGCTCTCCTTTTCCAGTTTCTCAATGAGGGGCACATCAGTATTGAATGTCTTAATTCGCTTCTTCATGCTTCTATAGTCTATAAACAGAAAAACAGAAGGCATCAAAATTCCTGTTAAAATAACCAGCATCTCATATGGCGGGATGACAATGACGCAGTTGAAAACTGTGAGTACGCCCGTTGTAAGCATACAGAGCTGAATCACAAAAGCCGCTATGGTAACAGGGCGCACCCGCTGCATACAGCGAAAGCCCATATAAATTGTAAAAAAAGCCATCATCAGCACAATAAACGCCAGTGAGACATCAAAATTCGCCGGTATCATTTTAAAGAAATTCATACCTCATCCCCCGAACTGGAAAGCTTCATTTCCTCCCAGCGCTCCCTCGAAATCAGGACATGCCTTGGTTTACTTCCTTCATATCCGCTTATGATATTACGCTCGGCCATCTGGTCAATGATTCGGCCGGCCCGGGCGTACCCAACCTTAAATTTTCTCTGGATAAAGGAAACGGAGGCCTGCCCGCAATCTATAACAGCTTCAATAGCCTGGCTCAAAAGCTCGTCGTACTCGGAAGTGCCTTCATCATCATTTTTGACATTGTCATTAATATTCTCGATTATTTCCTGATCATAATGAGCCCGAATCTGATTCTTAACAAAATCTACGGCCAATTCCACTTCTTTATCGGTCAAAAAAGCGCCCTTGACACGAATGGGCTTTGGAATACCCACCGGGTAATAAAGCATATCTCCTTTGCCCAGAAGCTTTTCGGCGCCGGCCATATCCAGAATGGTACGGGAGTCGACCTGTGATGACACGGCGAAAGCGATTCTCGAAGGAATATTTGCCTTTATGACACCGGTAATAACATTGACCGACGGCCGCTGTGTGGCAATAACCAGATGCATGCCCGCAGCACGTGCCATTTGAGCCAGTCTGCAGATGGAGTCCTCCACATCATGGGGGGCCACCATCATCAGGTCCGCCAGTTCATCTATAATGATAACTATCTCCGGGAGCTTTAGCCCCTCCCCTTCTTCTTCGATGGAGGAATTATATCCCATCAAATCCCTCACACCCCGGTCAGCAAAGAGCTTATACCTGGTAGTCATTTCCGAAACCGCCCACCTCAGCGCTCCCGCAGCCTTATTGGGATCGGTTACCACCGGAATGAGCAAATGGGGAATGCCATTATAGACACCTAGCTCCACCACCTTAGGGTCCACCATCAAAAGCTTGACTTCCTCCGGTGAGGCCTTATAAAGAAGGCTTACAATAATAGAGTTAATACATACACTTTTACCGGAGCCGGTTGCACCCGCAATCAAAACGTGGGGCATTTTTGCCAGATCTATGACCACGTTCTCCCCGGAAATATCCTTGCCCAGTGCGACCGACAATTTCGAAGAATGAGTTTTGAACTCTTTTGATTCTAATACGCTTCTGAGGCTTATAGGCGCTACTTCCTTATTGGGCACCTCCACACCGATGGCAGCCTTTCCCGGAATGGGTGCTTCAATACGCACCCCCGTTGAAGCCAGGTTCAGGGCGATATCATCGGTAAGATTAACGATGCGGCTGACCTTGATGCCGGGCGCCGGCTGCAGTTCATAGCGCGTAAAGGCAGGCCCTACCGATACGTTGATCACCTTGGCGCCTATGCCAAAGCTTTCCAGTGTAGTTTCAAGCTTTTTGGCATTTTCCACTGCCGCATTTCTAATGCGGTTCATATTCCTCTCGCCCTCCGACGATTTGGAAAGCAGCTCTATAGGAGGGTAAATATAATCCGCACTCTTCTCCCCCCGATATTCAAAAGAGGAAGGAAGCGGAATTTCTTCATTCTGGGATGGGTCCTTTAGCGGCTTACTTTCGTGCTTGCTCTGGAGTATTTCCGGGACCTGGAGCTCGTCGATGGGCTGACCGTCCTCCGGCACACTGATGTCTTCCTGGGTCTGCTGGTCCGCCTGCGGAGTTGTCAAGGTAAAGCCCGGTTCAGACAATTCCGGATCGGAGGGAACAGCTTGATGCTCTTCCTGCACCTCACCGGCTTCATTGGGCAATTCTTCCATAAGCTGCGGACCCGTTGGATCCTCAACATGGTCCTGCCCCAAACAAAAGTCCAATATTCTGGCCTTTTTCTTGGCCGGTCTGGTTGATTTGCTGGCGGCAGCCTCCTGGGCTCTTGAAACAGCCTCTCTCTGAAGCTGAAAATTCTCCTTTTTCCTGCGGGCGGCATCCACCACGCCATTAATGGCGTGACTTGTTCCCTGGGCCGCCTTTCGAGCCGCCTCGGCAATGGAAAGCCTGGTAATCAGCATGGCCATTATAATGGAAAGGGTCGTAAGAATAATCATCGTACCCCATTTTTTAAAAACAAATAATAGAGGAACACCTATAATACCGCCCAGAACACCACCGCTGGAAAGAAACTCCTGGCCGTGTTCCAGAGCCGCTATGCCTTCCTGATAAAAAAATTTGATATAACGGACCAGGTTCATGTTCTGGTAATAGGATATATCATGCAAACCTGCTTGAAGCATGGCTGAAAACAGCATCAGAAGCAATAAAATATATGAAAACCTTTTATTTTCATTAAGAAGTTGGGGCTTAAAAATTTTGATAAGCCCGTGCAATATGATCAGCAGCGGGACAGCATAGCCTGTCAGGCCAAAAAATCCGCCCACCAACCTTACTAAAAGTTCTCCTATAATCCCTACCGAATTGTCAAAAAAAACACTTAAACCCATCAGGATTCCCAATGCAGTCAGAATTAAGCCGGAAACCTCACTTTTAAAAAGCCTGTAGGCTTTGCTTTCTCTGGTTTTTTTATGAGCCGCCGTACTCTTCTTCCTGCTCCCTGTAGATTTCTTTTGTACATTTTTTGGAGCCACAAACATTCCTCCACTTTATTTTGCATTTATTTGCAGTATAACTATATCACATAAATTTGCCCTTTGACAATGTAATGGAGAAATGATATCATTTACGATAACATTTTAGTGAATATGGTGCGCTGTCTATTAGAAAAACAGAGAGGACGGGTATTCCCCCTTTAAAAGGTGTGGAGTACTCTATGAAAATAGAATATAATTTATAGATAGAGGAGCATTTTCCAAGAGTCACTTGAGGAAGGATAACGGATCTGAGGAACTTAAGCAAAAGGGGAAAGTGCCGAAGGAGCAGTTGCCGTTCCACCTGCTGCCTGGTTGACGGGTAAAAAACCTTTCGACTGTCGCTATTTTTAGCGAAGAGCTATCGGCAGAGTCCTTGACGGACTCAAAACAGCCTTTGGGGCTTAAAAGCAGGCTGCCGGTAGAAATACCCGGCAGCTTTTTTATATAACAGGAAAGAGAACTTTTCTGTTATATAAAAACGAGGATTACAAAGGACGGAATGGTCTATTGATTATATATCTTGAATTTTCTAGCAAAATTTGGCATCATAGAATTGAAAGGAGTGCTCAACATGAAAAAAAACCTGTTTACTGGTTCCTGTGTGGCTCTCGCCACCCCCTTTACCGAAAGCGGAGTAAATTTTAAAAAACTTGAGGAATTAATTGAATGGCATATAAAAGAAGGTACCGACGCTATTTTAATTTGCGGTACGACGGGCGAAGCATCCACAATGCCTGATGAAGAGCATATGGAAGTCATCCGCTTCGCTGTAAATACGATCAATAAGCGTGTACATGTCATGGCTGGAGCGGGAAGCAACGATACCCGCCATGCCGTCGAACTTTCCCAATTCTGTGAAGATGCGGGAGCAGACTCCATCCTGACCGTCACCCCTTATTACAATAAAACGACGCAGGAAGGTCTTTACCAGCATTTTAAAGTGATCGCCCAAAGCGTGAAAATCCCTGTGGTGCTGTATAATGTCCCCTCGCGGACAAATCTTAATATAGCGCCGGCTACATTAAAAAGGCTTTCAGAAATCGAAAATATTGCGGCTGTAAAGGAGTGCAATCTTTTGCAGGCTGCGGAGGTATTCCATCTTTGCGGAGACAATCTTGATCTTTATTCCGGTGAGGATGGCAATGTACTTCCCCTGCTGGCCTTAGGCGGCAAGGGCGTGATTTCGGTATTGGCCAATGTCATCCCGAAGGATATGCACAAAATGGTTCAGGCGTTTTTTGAGGGCGACCTGGCAGCCTGCCGCAAGATTCAGATTGATACAGTGCCCCTGGAAAAAGCGATGTTCTGTGAGACCAACCCTATTCCGGTGAAAGCCGCAATGAACCTGATGGGAATGAACGCAGGGCCTTGCCGGCTGCCCCTTGTCGAAATTTCCGAATCCGGCATGGCACAGCTTAAAAAAGCCTTGAAGGGCTATGGGCTCATTTAAGAACCCCTTTTTTCTAATTCTTACTGGAGGTTATATACATGGTTAGAATACTTTTAAATGGCTGCAACGGCAAAATGGGGCACGCCGTCACAAGAGCCTGCGAGATGAAGGATGAGCTTTTTATTGCAGCCGGTGTGGACATGGTGCAAAAAGAAGGTCATTCCTATCCTGTCTATTCAAATCCCGACCAGGTAAAAGAACCCATTGACGTGATTATTGATTTTTCCCACCCCAGTGCCTTGACGGGTATTTTAGACTATGCAGTTAAAGAAAAGATCCCCCTTGTCATTGCCACAACCGGGCTCAATGACGCACAAAAAGAGCTTCTCAAGCAGGCGTCTCAAACAATTCCCGTCCTTCTTTCGGCCAATATGTCTTTGGGCATACACCTGATTCTGGATTTGGCTAAAAGAGCAGCTAAAATACTGCAGGATAACTTTGACATTGAAATTATAGAAAAACACCATAATCAAAAGATTGACGCGCCCAGCGGAACAGCGCTTGCCATTGCCGACGCCATAAACTCAGTGCTTGCAGGCAATCAGAAGAAATATGTCTATGACCGCCATTCTTCAAGACAAAAACGAACCAGGGACGAAATCGGCATGCATTCTATTCGGGGCGGCACCATCACAGGTGAGCATACCATATTGTTTGCGGGAAATGACGAGATGATTGAAATAAAGCACACGGCCATATCCAAAGACTTATTTGCCGAAGGGGCCCTGAAAGCTGCGGCTTTTCTCTATAACAAGGTTCCCGGCTATTATGAGATGAGCGACATCTTCGAGTAGCGGCAGAGCAAAAAAAAGGGTCTGGGTTTGTTCATCAGGCCCTTTTATTGTCTCTTGAATTTATTGTAATTATGTTGCTCGGATTGTATAATAAATAGCATGAAATAATATCTTAATATGAATCAGGAAATTTAAACCTTTAACAAGCCAATAAAATTAGTATGAGGTATAAATATGGTAAAGCTTTATATCCGGCAGAAAGTATTCTCAATCGGAGACCGTTACAGCATTATGAATGAAGAAGGGCAGCCTGTTTTCACCGTTGAAAGTGAGATCTTTACATTTGGGGCTAAAATCCATCTTTATGATGTGACAGGACAGGAGCTCTATTTTATCCAGCAGAAACTCTTTAGATTCCTTCCCGAATACCATATTTACAATGACAGCCTTCATTGCGCCACCATTAAAAAGGAATTCTCCTTCCTGAGGCCCCGGCTGAATATTACAAGCCAGTTCGGCGATTTTACTTTTGAAGGAAACCTTTTTGCCATGGACTTTGTGGTGCTGAACAACGGCAATATGGCAGGAGAACTTCACAAGAAATGGCTTTCATGGGGCGATACCTATGAACTGATTATCTATGACGACAACAATGCCCCCTTCTTCTGCGCCCTGGCTATCGCCATTGACAACTGCCTGCATAATGAAAATCAGCGCTGAAGTTAAAAGATCCCTAAATTTTATTTTTGGTATTGACAGGGCTGAAAACAGCCTGTATAATAAATCTTGCTGTTGCGGAACAAGCGCGGCAGCGACATAAAAAAAGATGTGCGGGTGTGGTGGAATTGGCAGACACGTACGTTTGAGGGGCGTATGCGAGAGC